>Ga0268257_1000134_pt1 | contig 135510 bp, 113 predicted proteins | sample AgamicAtPrz_FD_200249 | JGI IMG/M metagenome (GOLD analysis project Ga0268257, IMG submission 200249) | Agave microbial communities from Guanajuato, Mexico - At.P.rz (v2) (version 3) | ecosystem: Host-associated > Plants > Phyllosphere > Phylloplane/Leaf | place: Guanajuato, Mexico | collected... | reverse complement strand
GCTGAAGAGCGCGAAGCCATCCAGAGCCTGAAAAACGCTCCGGAAGCGGCTGCCGACACCACCATGGCTGCGCTGCTGCGCGAAGCAATGGCCAAGCAGAACTGAGTTCTGTTTGATCGGTAAAAAAGGGCGACCCTCGGGTCGCCCTTTTTTTGTGCTATGAATTAGCCATGGCCGAGGGGGATTGGGTGATGTTGATGTTCGCCGACGTTATGAGCGGGCGCGGTCGCGACAACAATTTCCTGGTCATTCGGCTGCTGGCGGCGACCGCTGTGGTAGTCGGCCATTCCTACGCATTGTCCTATCGTGAATGCGCCAGTTGTAGCGACCCAGCGTTATGGCTCGGCCTGCCAGTACCTGTCCACAGTCTGGGTGTGGAAGTGTTCTTCATGCTCAGCGGCTTGCTGATTACCGCCAGCGGCGTGAGCAACAGCCCGCGAAATTTCTACCTGGCACGGGCGCTGCGAATCTTTCCCGGTTTGCTGGTGTGCCTGTTGTTGATGGCCTTCGTGTTGGGGCCTTTGGCGACCTCGCTGCCGCTGGCCGAGTATCTTTCCCAGCGCCAGGTCTATCGGTACGTCTACAGTCCCCTGCTGGTACTCAAGGATGCCCAGTTCGTGCTGCCCGGGGTAAGTTTTACTCCGCGAAACTACGGGATTTCGGTCAATGGCAGCTTGTGGACTATACCGTTGGAAATGCGCATGTACCTGGTGCTAGGGCTACTGGTGCTGGTGGCCAGGGCTTGCCGATGGCCGATGGCGGGGCTGACGCTTGCGGCGCTGCTGTTTGCGCTGGGGCTGCATACCCTGCATCCGGCTTATGCGGAGTACCCGTTCAAGCTGGTGGTATGTTTCCTGGCTGGCTCGGCGTTCTATTCGTGCCGGGCGCTGATCCCGTACGGGTGGTGGTTGCTGCTCGCTTTGGTCGGATTGTTGCTACTGAGCAAGGGTGGGCGTTTCGAGGTGTTTGCCTGCGCCGTGCTGACGCTCTACGGCACGTTGTACTTCGCTTACTGCCCGCAGTTGAAGCTGCCTCCATGGGTGCAGGATTACTCGTACGGCATCTACCTGTACGCCTTTCCGATCCAGCAGGTATTGGCAGAGGCGATGCCATGGGCCGGGCCTTACTGGCTGATGTTGGCGGCGGTCCCAGCGTCCTGGTTGGCAGGGTATGTGTCGTGGGAGTTGGTGGAAAAGCCTGCCCTGGCGATGCGCAAGCGCTTTTCCAAGGCAAACCCCCAGCAGCAGCTGGCCTGACCCGATGGGCGCCATGCCCGCCGGTTCGGCACCTTCCAGGGTCGCCGGCTAGACCATTCCTGCAAAACTTCAATCTTGAATTTTTTTATTAAGTCAAGAACCACCCTGTTCAAATCCCTTCCAGCGTGCTACAAACTGGTTAAGCAATGATCTAGCTGCTTGATAACGAAGGGAAAAATATGACGAAGTCGGAGCTGATCGAACGTATTGTCACCCATCAGGGGCTGCTCTCGTCCAAGGACGTGGAGTTGGCCATCAAGACCATGCTTGAACAGATGTCACAATGCCTTGCCACCGGTGATCGTATCGAGATCCGTGGTTTTGGCAGCTTCTCGCTGCATTATCGTGCACCGCGTGTCGGCCGTAACCCTAAGACCGGCCAGTCGGTCAGCCTCGAAGGCAAGTTCGTGCCGCACTTCAAACCCGGCAAAGAGTTGCGTGATCGGGTCAATGAAGAAGAACACGAGGCCCACACCTGATTCCACAAGGAGCAAACTGATGCGTAACCTCAAGCGCGCCCTGGCGGCGGTGTTCGTGCTGCTGTTGGCGGCTGTGGTGCTGTTCTTCGTGCTGGAGAACCAGCAAGCCGTCTCGTTGGTCCTGTTCGGTTGGGCTGCCCCGGCCATGCCTGTTGCGGTGCTGGTGCTCGCCGCTCTGGTGATTGGTCTGGCCGTCGGGCCGTTGTTGGGGGCGTACGGTGTGCAGCGTAGCAAGCGAAAAATCAGGGCTGCGGCACGTCAGGCAGCGCTGAGCGGTAATTAGGGGCATTTCCTACAACGTTTTCAGAAACCTGAATCTTTTTCTGCTGCGGTCTTCGTGGAGTAATAGCGCACTTCGTTCTCGGCCCAGGCGAGTGTGCAGCATGGAATACCCTGTTCTTTCCCATCACGGCGCTACTCGCGGCGTCACCGGATCCTGCCACCAGTTGCACCTCGATCCGTCCACCAGCTTGCTGATCGACTGCGGCCTGGAGCAGGGCGACGACGCAGCGCCAAGCGCGGAATCGGCGCCGCTCGGTTTCAATGTGCAGGGTATCCAGGCGCTGGTCATCACCCATGTTCATCTTGATCACGTAGGTCGCATTCCGGCGTTACTGGCGGCAGGCTACCGTGGCCCCATCCTGTGCAGCGAGCCGTCTGCCCGGCTGCTGCCACTGGTGCTGGAAGATGCCTACAAGCTCAGTATCAGCAGCGAGCCTGCACAGGTGGCGCGATACATCGATTTCGTTTCCGAGCTGATCGTGCCCTTGCCTTTCGAGCGTTGGCATGCGCTGGTAGAGCGCCCCGGCCTCAGTTGCCATATCCGCCTGCAGCGTGCTGGCCATTTATTGGGCTCGGCCTATGTCGAGTGCGACATCCAGCATGAGCAAAACAACACCCGCTACGTGTTTTCCGGCGACCTCGGTGCTTGCAACAACCCCTTGCTGCGCCCCGTGCAGCCCCCGGAGCGGGCCGATGTGCTGGTGCTCGAAAGCACCTACGGTGACCGCCTGCACGCGCCTGCCGGCGATCGTGAGCAGCGCCTGGAAGCGGCCATCGACCGCGCCCTGGCCGACCAGGGCACACTGATGATTCCGGCTTTCAGCCTTGGTCGTACACAGGAGCTGCTGTACGAACTGGAAGGTATCCTGCATCGCAAGGCTTTGCTGAACAAAGCCGTCCCGGCCAAAGATGGCAGCCCGTTCGATTGGTCGCAAGTGCCCATCATCCTCGACTCGCCGCTCGCTCAGCGCATCACTGGCGTGTACCGCGATCTGCACGACTACTGGAATGCCGAGGCCAGGGCGCGCCTTGCCGAAGGGCGCGACCCGCTGGGTTTCAGCCAGCTTGTCAGCGTGGACACCCACGCCCGCCACCAGCAGGTGGTCAATTACCTGAAGAGCACCGGGCGGCCCGCGATCGTGATCGCAGGCAATGGCATGTGCTCGGGTGGACGCATCGTCAATTACCTCAAGGCCATGCTGGGGGATCCGCGGCATGAGGTGATGTTTGTCGGCTACCAGGCCAAGGGCACGCCGGGTGCGGTGATACAGGCCAGTGAAGGGGTGCAAGGGTTTGTCCAGCTCGATCTGGACGGGCAGATGTATGAGATTCGCGCCAAAGTACTTACATTGGGTGGTTATTCGGGGCACGCCGACCAGGCAGGGTTGCTCGCTTTTGCTTCGCGAGGTAAAGAACTCGCCGGGCGTGTGGTGCTGGTTCACGGCGACGCCGGTGCCAAGGTTGCGTTGCGCAGGGCTATCGAGACGGCGTTCAGTCAGCAGGGGCGTAAGGTCACGGTCAGCGTGCCATAGTGCGAATGCTTTATTGCGGTAACAGGCGCAGCAGCCAGCGAATGCCGATCCATCCGATGGGTGGCAACTTTTTTTCGAGCGGTCGAGGAACTTGCCCGATGAATGCACTGACTTACCAAGGATGCCTGGCCGGGGCTTGAAGCGGGTCGCGCAGGATAGTAGTTTGACGGCCTTGACGCAGCGAATACGACAGAACATAGCAAGCTACATATTTTTATGATGGCCAAAGGATGGCGGTCACCGGATAACTGCAATAACATGCGCCAACATCGGAATTGATCCCGGGGGATGGTGGTGGGAGGCTTGTCTTCTGGTATTCCGTGTTTCCTGAAATGGCGGCAAAACAGCCGCCCAGATTCAGTCACGCCATCAGGCGGGGCCGCCGCGAGGGTTCAGGCATTTCATGCAGCACCGAAATCGCCACACGCAGAAGGATGAGTCAGTGTGACGCAAGTACCTTTGAAAATTGCTGTGGTCAGCCAGTATTTTTTTCCTGAGAACTTCATTATCAATGATATTGTTCAGGAACTGAGCGCGATGGGTGTGCATGTTGAAGTTTTTACCGGTAAGCCTAACTATCCTGAGGGTGAGGTTTTTCCCGGATATACCGCTCACGGTGCAGTTGAAGATCGTTTTGCCGAAAACGTTATTGTTCATCGGGCGCCTTTGCGTCCGCGCAAAAAAGGCGGAGCAAGAAATCTAATTCTTAATTATTTTTCATTTGTCGCCAATGGCGTCAGGCATTTCACCCGTCATGCCAGACGCGGCAAGTTCGATGTGTACTTCGTGTTCGCACCGTCGCCCATCATTTCGGTAATTCCGGCACTGGCCATGAAGCGTGCCTATCCTGCCCCCGTCTTCCTCTGGGTGCAGGACCTGTGGCCGGAGAGCCTGGCTGCCACTGGTTTCGTACGTAACAAGTACCTGTTGTCGATCGTAGGCTTGCTGGTGCGCGGTCTGTACTGGGCCGTGGATGTGCTGCTGGTGCAGTCACGAGCATTCATCGACCCGGTCAAGCGTTACGCGCGGGCAGATAAAATAAGCTACTACCCCAACTCTTATCTGCAGCAGGATGATTCCGGCGAGGTCGGCAGGTTGCCTGAGTCATTGACCACTTTGTTGCGTGACCACTTCTGCGTGGTGTTCGCCGGCAACCTGGGCAGCGCGCAAGGGCTGGCCACTGTTGTCGGGGCAGCGCGATTGCTGCAAGCCGAACATTCACAGGCCCGTATCGTGATGGTCGGCACCGGCAGCAAGGCTGAATGGCTGGCAGAGGAGAAGCGTAAGTGGGGCCTGGACAACTTGATCATTGCCGGTGCTTACCCGCGCTCGGCGATGGCCGAACTGTTCGAACTCAGTGCCGTATTACTGGTTACACTCAAGCGAGACGAGATTTTCAGCTTTACCATTCCAAGCAAGGTGCAGGCCTACTTGGCAGCAGGCAGACCGATAATTGGCAGCCTGGACGGCGAAGGTGCCCGCGTCATTAATGAAGCCGGTGCCGGTATTACCTGCCCTGCCGATGATGCGACCGGGCTCGCGGCGTGCATCAAGTCGATGCTGGCCATGCCGCAAGCGCAGCGAGAGCAGATGGGCGCCCGGGCCAGGGACTATTTCTTGAAACATTTCGAACTCAAGGCCCAATGCAAGGCACTGGTGCGTATGTTTGAACAACGGATTGAACAGGACAAGGCGACGCAATGAACATTTTGGTACTGGGTGTCTCGGGTATGCTGGGCAACGCCGTCTTCCGGTATTTCTCGGCCAATTCGCAACACCGGGTGATGGGCACGTTGCGTTCATCGTCCGGGTGCAGGTTTTTCACGCCGGATCAGGCCGAGCATCTGCTCTGTGGTGTAGATGTGCTCGATGCCGATGCGCTGATGGCGGCCTTCGCCAAGGCCCGGCCGGATGTGGTGGTCAACTGCGTGGGCTTGATCAAGCAACTTGCTGATGCCAAGGACCCGCTTACCGCGCTGCCGATCAACGCCATGCTTCCACATCGTCTGGCAACGCTGTGCCGGGTAGCTGGCGCGCGCCTGATCCACGTCAGTACTGACTGTGTGTTTTCGGGTACCAAAGGCATGTATCGGGAACAGGACGAGTCGGACTGCACCGACTTGTATGGCAAATCCAAATACATTGGTGAATTGCACGACCTGGAGCACGCCATAACCCTGCGCACATCAATTATTGGCCATGAATTGCAGAGCAATGCATCGCTGGTCGACTGGTTCCTCTCTCAGCAAGGCTGCGTCAAAGGCTTTACCAAGGCGATTTTTTCAGGCCTGCCGACTGCCGAACTGGCTCGGGTGATGCTGGACTACGTTCTTCCCAATCCTTCGCTGAAGGGTCTTTACCACGTTTCTGCAGAGCCGATCGACAAGTATGAGCTGCTCAAGCAAGTGGCGAAGGTTTATGGCAAGGACATCCAGATCGTACCGGATGACAAATTGGTAATCGATCGTTCGCTGGACTCTACTCGCTTCCGCGCGGATGCGGGCTACCAGCCACCTTCCTGGCCGGCGCTCATACAATTCATGCACGCACAGCGTCAATAACGAACAACAAGGAGCGTACCCGTGTTCGATAACAAGATCCTGATGATTACTGGTGGTACCGGCTCTTTCGGTAATACTGTGCTCAAGCGTTTTCTCAACACCAACGTCAAGGAAATACGTGTTTTCAGCCGCGACGAGAAAAAGCAGGAAGATATGCGTATTGCCTTGTCCAACGACAAGGTGAAGTTTTATATCGGCGATGTACGTGACTATCAAAGCGTGTCAGAGGCCATGGTCGGGGTCGACTACATCTTCCATGCTGCTGCGTTGAAGCAGGTACCGTCTTGTGAGTTCTACCCGATGGAAGCCGTGAAGACCAATGTCATCGGTACCGAAAACGTGTTGAACGCGGCCATCGCCAACGGGGTGAAGCGCGTGGTGGTGTTGAGCACCGACAAGGCGGTATACCCAATCAACGCGATGGGCATTTCCAAAGCCATGGCGGAAAAACTGATGGTTGCCAAATCGCGGATGATTCCGCAGAACGGTCCGGTGATTTGCGCCACCCGTTACGGCAATGTAATGGCCTCACGAGGGTCGGTTATTCCGCTGTTTGTCGATCAGCTCAAGGCCGGCAATGAACTGACTGTGACCGACCCGAACATGACTCGCTTCCTGATGTCGCTGGAGGACTCGGTAGACCTGGTCCTGCACGCTTTCGAGAACGCCCAGCAAGGTGATATCTTCGTGCAGAAAGCGCCAGCGTCCACTGTGCAGGAGCTGGCCGAAGCGCTGCGCCAACTGTTCAAGCGGGAAAACCCGATCAAGGTAATCGGTACCCGGCATGGTGAGAAGCTCTACGAGTCGCTCATATCTCGTGAGGAAATGGCCAAGGCCGACGACATGGGCCGTTACTACCGTATTCCGGCCGATAACCGTGACCTGAATTACAAGAAGTACTTTGTCGAAGGTGAGCAGCACATCTCCGAGCTGGACGACTACACCTCACACAATACCGAGCGGCTCGACATTGATGGCATCAAGGCTCTGTTGCTGAAACTCGACTATATCCAGGAACAACTCAATGCTTAAGGTCATGACCTTGGTCGGCACCCGGCCTGAACTGATCAAGATGAGCCGCGTCATCGCCGAGCTCGACGAGCAGGCCAACCATGTGCTGGTGCATTCCGGCCAGAACTACGATTACGAGCTCAACCAGGTATTCTTTGATGACCTGGGTATTCGCAAACCGGATCATTTCCTGGGGGCAGTGGGAGCCACGGCAGCCGGGACCATCGCCGAAGTCATCGCCAAGTCCGATGAAATCTTCGAGCTGGAAAAACCCGACGCTTTGCTGCTGTACGGCGACACCAACACCTGCCTGGCGGTGATCGCTGCCAAGCGCCGAAAGATCCCTGTGTTCCATATGGAGGCAGGTAACCGCTGCTTCGATCAACGCGTGCCGGAAGAGTTGAACCGCAAGGTGCTCGATCACCTCAGCGACATCAATATGGTGCTGACCGAGCATGCCCGGCGCTATTTGCTGGATGAAGGCATTCGTCCGGAAACCATCATCAAGACCGGCTCGCACATGCAGGAAGTGCTGGACTACTATCGGCCTCGGATCGATGCCTCCACGGTGCTCGAACGCGAGGGGCTGGAAGAGGGCAAGTACTTCATCGTCAGCACGCATCGCGAAGAGAACGTCGATACCCCGCAGAACCTGCGTGACCTCCTGGCCTCGCTGCGCGCCCTGGCCGACAGCTATGGCCATCCGATCATCGTCTCCACCCACCCACGTACCCGCAAGCGTCTCGAGGACCTGGGCGAAAGCCTGGACCACCCACTGATCCGTTTTGTCAAACCCTACGGCTTGCTGGATTACATCCGGCTGCAGATGGGGGCGCTCTGCGTGCTTTCCGACAGCGGTACCATCACCGAGGAGGCTTCGCTGCTGAACCTGCCGGCGGTCACCATCCGCAACGCCCATGAGCGACCGGAGGGGATGGATGAAGGCACCCTGATCATGTGCGGCCTGACACCGGGCCGTGTGCTGGACGCGGTGCGCGTGGTGATCAGCCAACATGACCGCAACCAGCGGGTGATCCCGGTGGTGCAGGATTACCTGGGCGGGCCGGTTTCCAAGCAGGTGGTACGGATCGTGTACAGCTACACCGATTACATCAATCGTACGGTGTGGTCCAAGTAAGCGACCCGAGGCTGATCCCGTCACCTCGCGCTGATCGGTGCTGCTCTGCAGCCCATTGCCCGGCAAGCCGGTGCCACAAGTAATGAGCAGAAATTGTCGATGGCGAGCTCTCTGTGGGAGCTTGCCGACACTGGGCGGCGAAGTGGTCCTTCTGGTCCGCTGACAGGCATCAGGCCCATACTGAACCCCGCCTTGGCTGATGGAGAAGCGAACGGCCTATGAACACGCTGGTGGTAATTGGGGGAAGCGGCTTTGTTGGCCGACATTTCCTGGCTGTATGCAACGCGTTGGAAGACACGGAAGTCATCTATGCGGTCCACCGTACCGAACCCGAATGGTTGACGAATGCCACGGTGCAAGTGGCTCGCTTTGACGTGAACGACTCCGCGAGCCTTGCAGCCATACTGGTGCCCGGCTGCACAGTGATCAACCTGTTGCGGCCCGATGGCAGTGGCTGGTTCGAGCCAGCTATCGCCAATGTGCTCGCCGCTTGCAACGAAGCACGCATCAAGCGCTATGTCCACGTATCGAGTATCGATGTCTTCGGTGCTGCGCCGGACGCGGTGGTCGATGCCGACACGCAGCTCGAACCCAGGACGCCTTATGAACGTGAGCACGCCGCTGCTGAAGCGTTGGTGCGCGTGGTGCCGGCTGACAGCTTCGAAGTGCTGGTGTTGCGTCTGGGCGCGGTGTTTGGTGATGGTGGGCTGAACATCGTGTCGTTTGTTCGTGAGGTGTCCGTCGCGCCCGTCTGGAAGCTGGCGTTGCGGCGTATCCTTTATGGCCCGCGCCGCATGCATCTGGTCAGTGTGGAAAAGGTCGCACAAACCTTGGCATTCGTAGCCTACGTGCCACAGGTAAACCAAGGGGAAGTGGTGCTGGTAACGGATGATGCGGCGCCGGAAAACAACTTTGGTCACCTGCAGGATGCCTTGATGCAGGCGTTTGGCCGGCCCTCGATCAGCTACTTGCCGCATCTGCCGCCGGCATTGCTCGGCTTGCTGTTGCGTTTGCGCCGTATCAGCAATGCCAACCCAATGCGTCGCTTCAGCGAGCAGCGGCTTGCCGAGTGGCAGCAGCCGCCCACGGCAGACTTCAAGCAACAATTGCAGCGCTACATTGCCCTGCTGAGGGCATCGGCATGAGGGTGTTACTGGTGAATATTTCGCTGGATGCCAAGCTTGGCGGTGGTACAGCCGAGCGCACCCGGCACCTGGCGCTGCACCTGGCCAAAGCCGGTAGCGCCTGCGAAGCCGTGGCCATGACCGGCAATTCATGGCAACGGGAGTTTGATGAGCAGGGGGTAAAAAGCTACATCACGGGGAGAATCGGTTTGCGCTTCCCGATCCCGTTGCTCAACCCTTGGCGAGCCTGGCGCGCTGTGCGCAGGGCGGATGTACTGCACATCATGGGCTACTGGAACCTGTTGAGTGTCGCCATGGGCCTGCTGGCGTTGTTGAGTCGGCGCCCTTATATCCTGTGTCCGGCAGGCGAATTCGCGTCGGTGGGTGCGCCGCGTCCGATCATGAAGGTGTTTCACCTGCTGCTGGGCCGCTGGTTGATCAAGGGAGCCGCAGGTTTTATCGCCATTACCGACCTGGAACAAGGGCTGATTGCGCAAGTGGCAGGCGTGCCGGCAGCTTCCATTCCGGTTATCGGCAACGCCGTGGCTGACCCAGGTCCGGCGCGACGGACAGAGGTTGTACAACTGCCGGACGAGCCCTTCATCCTGTTCATGGGGCGGCTGGCACCAGTCAAAGGGCCTGACTTTCTGATCCAGGCCTATCTCGACACACCAGCAGCGCAACGATACCCCCTGGTGATGGCTGGGCCGGACTTTGGCATGCAGCAGGATCTGCAGGCCCAAGTGGAGGCCTCGGGGCTGGCTGGACGCATTCACTTCATCGGCTTTCTTGATGAAGCACAGCGTACCCAGGTGTACCGTCAGGCAATGATGCTGGTCATCCCTTCGCGTTCGGAGGCCATGTCGCTGGTCGCGCTGGAAGCCGGGATTGTCGGGTTACCGGTTTTGCTCACCGATACCTGTGGTTTCGACCAGGTCGAGCAGGTGCAAGGAGGGCTGGTGGTTCCAGCCAGTGCAGCGGGCATCGCTTCGGGTCTTGAGCGTATGTTGGCTGACCCTGCCGAGCTCAGGGCAAAAGGCGGGCGACTCAAGGCTTACATTACCGAACATTACACCTGGTCAGCCATGGTGCAGGTGATGTTGCAGCGTTTTGCCCGGCTGTTGCGTACGGGGTCGATGGTGGAGTAGGCGTGTCCGTCGGCTCCGCAGACGGCCATCGCAGCAGTGTCAGCTTCGGCAACGCCGGATAAAGAGGCGCAGCTGTCCAATCAATGGTTCATGGCGGTCAGGTTTGAAATGTCGGTGCTTGAGCGTTGGTATAAAAGAGCTACCCAGGAGCACGTGCTGCTGGCGTTATTTTTCCTGGCAATATTTTATGGAAATGTCTATGCAAGGGTCACGCTACCGCTTGCGATGTATATCCTGCCGCTCCTGGCGTTGCGCCTGAAGATCAGGCCAATCAGGTCGCTCAGGTGGCAGGCGGTATTGCCTGCGCTGGCTTGCCTACCGGTGGTATTCCAATTTTTCGGCGGGTATCCGCCTATCAAAAATGATATCTCCGTCTACTTTTGTTTTTTTTACTCTGCGGTAGCCATCCTGGTGGTAAGCAGGTGTAGCGTCGGGGAGTTACTGGTGCAGAACTGCATGCTCTTCGGCTGTGTATTGATTGCGTTTATCATGCTGGCACATATCGGGCTCGGCTACCGTGAGCAACTGGATTTCTACACCTTGAAGAACCTGGTTGCGACGCCTCTGGGCAGCTCCAATTATCTGGCCGTGTTCCTGCTGTTTGGCATTCTGGTGGCCTTGTATGCCAAGCAGTATCTTTGTGCCATTGCACTGGTTGGGGCGTTCATGTTCACATTTTCGCGTACCGGGTACGCGATGTTGGTCATCGCGGTGGCCATCTGGTTGCTCGACACCAGAACAACCCTGCTTTCCCGTTATCCGCGCTTTTTTGCCTTCGCGTTCATTATCTGCAGCCTGCTGGTGTTCCTTACCGCTTTTTTCATGAAAGGCGGGCTGCCGGAGTCTCTGTCCATTCGCGTGGGCCTATGGCATGCAGCGGTGTACCACATTATCGATCATCCACTGATCGGCACACCACGCTCTGAATACTTCTATATTTTCAACGGTTTGGCATGGGATCCGCATAATTCGGTGTTGAACATGCTCCTGTTGCTGGGGGTAGGTGGTACTGCGGTGTACTTGTTTTACCTTTACTGCGTCATGCGGCTGTTTTCGCAACTGGCAGGCAGCTCGATATTCTGGCGCTCGGTGTTCATAGGGGCAGCCGTTACGCTGCTGTGGAGCCTTTTCGAGGTGGTTTTACTGACCCCGGCTTATGACACATTGCTGGCATCGCTGTTTGCGCTGGCTATCGCCAAAAGCCCGCACCCGGAAGTGGCCACGTCGCCAGCGCTGGCTGACGACGCAAGCGTCGGCCTGACCGCTGCAAGATGAGGCTAGCTTGCCGGTTGCGCTTCGCTGGTCGACTTGCGGCGCCCGGCCAGGGTTGAACTGCAGATGAACATGGTAAATGCATAAGGCATCCATACTATCGGGCGCTGGTAGATGCTCAGTGCAAACAGCGCGAAGAACAGCAGTACCCATAAGCGGCGCTTGGCGCTGTGGGTTATGGCCAGGCTCAGGCTGATCATGGCCAGCGCGAACAGCAGGGCACCGATCAGGCCGAAGTCTGTGAGTATGCGAGTCACTACCTGTGATACGCCGCCATGGACCACGCTGGAATCGGCACCCATGCCGAACAGCAGGGTGCGGGTGTCTGCATCCAGGTAGCGAGCGAAGAGCTTGTCCATCTCCGGTAACGAGCGGTTATTGATGTACTGGGTCTGGCGCAATTGTTGGTCAGGTTCTGGCTGTTGCACTGCAAGCGGTGCGATAGGCACTGCGGTGCTAGTGCTGGCCGCCGATGATGAGGCTGGTTTACCCACGGGTTCAACCGGTCCTTCCTGGAGGGAAGAGTTCGGCTCCATTACCCGTGCCTGCGTTGCCACAGGCAGAGCTGGTTGCAGGTCTGGCCCCTTGGGCTTGAGGATGCCCAGTACCAGCAAGCCGAAAAGCCCGAGGATGGCGAGCGGCAGCAGGGGTAGTGGCGAGCGGGCTTGTACCAGGCGGAACAGGAAACCGAGGGAAGCCATGACGATGAAGGCAAGGGAAAACGACAGCACACCACCAATGAAGATGATGAAAAAGGGGAAAGGCTTGAGCCGGAAGCGGTTGCCCGCCAGCAAGAATGCCGACAACGTGCCGACCATGCCGGGTTCATCATACACTGCGCACAGCCGATAGAGTTCGCCCCCCCAAGGCAGTGACACGTGGTTGCCGGATAACAATAGCGCCCCCGGCGCGTGCAAGTAGAATCCCCCGGCCTCTGCCATCGCAGGGTTGAGCAGAGGCAGGTGGTCCATTTGCACCGGCAAGCCGACAATCTTGCACAGCGATGCCAAGATGCCCGGAATCAGGCTGAGCGCGAAAAACCAGCCGAACCATTGCAGTATCTTGCCACGACGCTGGTCAGAGAACACTGCAAGGGCAAAGAGGGTCGGTAGTACGAAATACCAGCGCGTCGTGCTGCCATCAACCTTTGGCAACATGCTTATATAAAGCACGAACAGACAGATCAGGATGAAACCGGGAGCCTCGCCCCGCCGCGGTCGGTCGCCGAGCAGCAGGGCGACAATGGCCAGGCAACCGGAAATCATGCCGGCAATGGCCATGTGACGCAGCGAATGCCAGAGAAAATACGGATTCAACGTTACCCAGGCGCATAGCGCAAAGAGCGGTGCCAGCATGGCGTCAATGGGCGCGATCTTACCGTAAGTCGTGATAGCTGCTGTCATCGTGAGAGGTTCTGCCTGATCACACCCGAGCCATGCCGATTACTGGACAATCCAGGATTTGGACTGGCTCAGGATTGGGAGGTTGACCTGACTGTGACAAGGAGCGAGCGCAAGGGTGCGGTTTTCCACCGCACGTTTATCGGGCGCCTATGGCAAAAGCCGTTCCGTCTTTAACGGAGCGATGTACTAGAGGGCAGGTTTGAGCGCGACGTTTTCGGTTTTCTGCGCAGTGACGATAATGCGTGCCAGATACAAGCCGGCGATGAACCCGAGTACTTCGACAAGGAAGAACATCTGCACCCGTGGGAAGTTGGTCTGTACCAGCAGGTAGGCCAAGGCCACACCAATGGCAGCGCGAGTAAAGATATTGCCGACCAGCAGGCTCGCCAACCGTTCGACAAGAATGCCAGCGAAAAACAACAGCGCCAGACCTGCGACCAGCACTGCCAGGTTGCCGCTATAGAGCAGGATGGCCAGCGGGCCGGGGATGGTCATGAAAGTGAAGTTTTCGAAAGCCTGATACTGCGCGTTCGACATGCGCTGGTAGATGGCCTGGGTGCCGGCTTCCGGGCGTTCGGTCAGGCTGTGCAGAAATAATGGCCAGCCGGTATGTTCGTGGCTGACCACCGCCAATACACCCTCAAGGCCAACCCAACGGTCCACTACCAGTTTACTCAGTTCCATCAGCATGCCTTTCCAGCGGGCACGCTTTACCTCGGTAGTCTCCACAACGGGAGCTACCGTTACAGGAACCGGTTCCGCGTCGACAGGTGCGACTGTTACAAGGGGGGCGATGATGGGGAATTGAGGAATCGCCGGTGCCAATATACTTGCTATCGCCTGTGCCGACTCGGCCGGGGCAACAAGCAGGCTGCTTACTGGTCGGGCCACTGTCAGGCTGGCGTCGCTCGCCGGCTCTTTGCTGCTAATCATTGCCGTCATGACTGGCCGGGCCTGGGCAAAGGATTGCAGGCGGTCAGCAGACACCAGCAGCAGAGATGCCACGAACAATATCCCAGTCACCAGCAGGATCCTGACCCACTGGACCAGGCGCATTGCTGATGCCAGTTCGCGACCATGCACCAGGTAAACCGCCAACGGTGCAATCACATGCAGGATCATCTGCGCCCGGCTGCCCATGGACACCGCCGTAACCGCACCTTCAAGGATGAGAATGTAGAAAAGTGTCTCCAGCTTCATCTGGCGCGCCTGCACCAACCAGTACCCCAGCGTGGCAAGCAGGATCAGGTTGCCCCAGGCAATCATGAACGAGACCAGTACGTAGACGTAGCTGTGGAGCTTGAGCGTTGGCTCGGTGCCGACCTTCAGAATGGCGAACCTGAAATTAACGGCCAGCAGCACGACAGTGAGCAGAACTGCCAGCCACATGGACGGCTTGAGCAGTGCGCGTGGCCGTTCGACAGGAATGGTTGCAGGCGGCTGCAGGCGCGCGGCAATGGCCTGACAGGCCAGTAATGTGGCAAATGCAGCGTTCAGGGCCAGCATGGCCGAGTCCCAAGCCTGCGGTGAGTTATCGAAGGCACCGATCGGCTCGATGAACTGCGTGGCGTAAATGAAGTGCAATACCAGCTTTGCCCAGCACCCGAGAATCAGGAAAGCCAGCAGGAAGAACGAGAAGAAGCTGGTGCGGTTGGACAGCACGCTGCGTACCAGCAAGCCGGCAAGAACGCCATTGAGCAGCAGCGGTGTCAGGGACCCCGGGTAATTGACAGCTGCGGCGAGAGTCGCCATGGCAATCAGCAGTAACGCACTGACGTGCAAGTAGCGGTTATCCAGCAGATGGGCTTGAACGATCTGGTTCATCCGCGCGCTCCAAGTGGGAAGAACTGTTTTCCTGGTTCTCGGTACCTGTGGGACCGCTGCACCCACAGGTACGTAGCAGGCCTCAGGCCTTGGACTTGGGCCTGAAAATAGTCAGTACGTAGCTGACCATCTTGCGTGAAAGAATCGATGGAGGATCCAGCAGAGCGGCCTTGCCCATGCGTACCACGAACATCGCATAGCGCCCGGAAAACCCGTGCATGAAGCCGGAAAGCATATGGGCATTGGCAATGGCCTTGCGTTTCCAGCCAAGAATGGAGGGCGAGAGGCCATTGGTCTGGTAAAGGCTGTTGATCACCTTGAGCGGCTCGTCGGAGCGTTCGGCGTTGCACGGGTTATAGGTGGTCGAGCCTGAGTGAATACGGAAGTCCGCCAGGGGTTCGGCTACTCGAATAAATGGCCCGTATTGGCAAAGACGCAGGAAAAAGTCCATGTCCGGAATGTTGCGCAGCCCGGTGTTCCAACCACCGACCTTGTCCCATACGGCGCGGCGGAACAGCGCACCGGGGCCAGGCAGGCACTGGAAGTTGGCGATCAGCAGCCGCTCTTCGTAATCGGGGGTTTGCACTGTTCGCACATGTTTGGAATGTTCATCAATGACGCAGAAATCCGGGTAGGCCAGCACAGCCTCAGGAGCCTTGGCCATGGCTGCGACGATGGCCTCAACGGCACGCGGGTGCAAGCGGTCATCGGCGCTCAGATAGCCAAGCAGCTCGCCCGTGCTCTGTTGCCAGCCGAAGTTCATCGCCGCGCTCTGTCCGGCGTTGGCCTGACGGTGGCGAATGAAATGGCCCGGGTGTTGCTCCAGCAGCGCAGGAGTGTCGTCTGTGGAGCCATCATCGACGACGATCAGTTCCACGTTCGGATAGGTCTGCTGCAGCACGCTGTCGATCGCATCCAGTACATAGCGCCCGGTGTTGTAGGTAGGAATGACGATCGAAACCTTGGGCTGTATGTTGCTAGCGACCATGAGATACCTTTCGACGGTAATAGAGGTGCACGAACCGGCGCAATGAAACGTAATCGGCGGTGGTGCTGAGGTTGAATATCCGTTTCACGCAGTAAATCTGTGCCAGCGACTGGCAGATACCGCCGAGGCTGTATACCACGGCCAAACCGATGATTCCATACAACCACATTGCCAGCAGTCCGGCGGTAATCATGCCTAGCCCGCTGATTACCGATATACGCATGGCAACGTGCTGTTTCTGTAGCATCATCAGCACGAACCCGGCAGTGCCGGCGTAAGTCTGCGCCAGTTGCGAAATGCCCAGGATGGCAAATATATAGTACGCATCGGCATATTCACTGGACCACACATGCGTCAGCACGAACTGGCCACACACAATGAACAGCAGATAGCCCGAAAGCCCCAGTAGCGTCGCCGCTCCCGCACCTACCCCCATTACGCGCTGCAGATAACGTTTCTTGCCGCGCACCCAGATACGCCCGATCGAGGGTGCGACCACGGTGTTGATCACTGCCAGCGGGATCAGCACCAAGGCTGCCAGGCGTGAAGCCAGGCCATAAATGGCCAGCCCGGGCGCATCACCGAACCAGGCGATGATCCACAGGTCGGCCTGCGACATTACGAACAGCACTACGGTGGTTGTCAGATTGGGCCGGGTTTCTCGCAGCAACGTGGTATAGCCGATGCTGGTATTCGGCTTGCCCAGGGGTTGCGCCCGGTACCAGTGGCACAGGCTCCAGGCCCCGAGCAAGGTGGTGCAGCCGGCGCCCACGGCGCCAGCCAGGATCAACGTGCTCAGTTCAATTTGCAGCTCGCCGCGCCAGGCCAGGATAACCGTTGCCGCGCTGGCCAGGCTGGCCCCGGTGGTCAGGAAGCTGGCCTGCACGAAATGGCCCAGGGCACGATGCTGCTCGGCCAGAATGGTACTGATCGCCGCCAGGATCATGCTTAGCGACACCAGCGGAGCAATGCCATGCAGCATCCGCAGCAGGTCGTCACCTTCGTAGCGTGACAGTACCTGCATAAAAATATTGAACCCCACGGCCAAGCCAATGGTCGACAGCACCGCCAACAGCAGGGTGCGGCGTAACAGCTGCTTTACCTGGCCTCCGTCGCGGTGCCCCTGCGCGGTGGAGATGCAGGCGGGCGCGGTAATGCTCAGGCCGAGCTGGCCCAAGGTGGCCAGTGCTGCGATGAGCGATTGGGCCAGAAAGAACAACCCGACCGAAGTCTGCGACATGGTCAGCGGAATGATGATGCCCGTCAGGGCGCCGGTGCCCAACAACAGGAAGCGGCCAAATATCGCAGCCATGCTTGCCGCGATCGGAGAAGAAAGCGCGTTGGTGACTTTCCCTGTGGACATGAGTTCTTATAGACACCTTGGGGGGAGGACGGATTCTGTTTTGTTTTGCATGGGCTGTCCATGCTCTGGACGCTTCGAAATCAGGGGAGTTGATACCGATCAGGGCCAGGCCGGGTATTCGGACAGCCGATTTGTAGTTTTGCTCCAGATTCATTAGGGTCTCCAGTCACTACCGTGTTCACCCCGCGCTACACGCTGCCGTGTTGGCGTTTTCGAGGGATAGTTGTCAGTAATTTCCGAGAGTTGTCGACGTGTCTTCCGTTGGCATGCGATCTGTCCGATAGTAAACAGCCAATAAACCCAACAAGCGATCAGGTGAGAATGAAAGTAATTTTGACGGGTGCGTCCGGCTTCGTCGGAGGGGCGGTTCTGAAAGCGCTCAGTCGCAACGCAAACGTTGAAACGGTCCTACCGTTGCGTTCACCTTTGCTGGAGATGCCAGCCGGGGTTGCCAGTTACCCGATTGGCGACCTTGCCGATGACCAGAGCGCCGAGTTACAGATTCACCGTCCCGATGTTGTGGTGCACTGCGCTTCGCGCGTGCACGTCATGAGCGATACCGCCAGCGACCCGCTGGCAGAGTTTCGCCGCATCAATGTTGACGGTACCCTGGCCTTCGCCCGGGCCGCCAGCGCGGCCGGCGCCCGCCGGTTCGTGTTCGTCAGTTCAATCAAGGTCAATGGCGAACAGACCCGCCCTGGCGCTGCCTACCGTGCCGACGACACCCCGCACCCGGTAGATCCCTATGGCATTTCCAAGCATGAAGCGGAACAAGGTTTGCTGGCGCTTGGCGCGCAAACAGGCATGGAAATTGTCATCATTCGTCCAGTCCTGGTTTACGGGCCAGGGGTTAAAGCCAATTTTCTCAGCATGATGCGCTGGTTGGATCGTGGTGTGCCATTGCCCTTTGGTGCCATACATAATCGTCGCAGCCTGGTGGCGCTGGACAACCTGGTAGACCTGGTGCTGAGGTGTATCGATCACCCGGGCGCAGCCAACCAGGTGTTTCTGGTCAGTGATGGAGAGGACCTGTCCACGACCGAACTGCTTACTCGCATGGCAAGGGCGCTCGGCAAACCGGCCCGCCTGCTACCGGTGCCAGCCTGGTTGCTAAGCAGTGGCGCCAAGGCGCTCGGCAAAGGGGCGCTTTCCCAGCGATTGTGCGGCTCGCTACAGGTCGATATCGGTAAAACCCGCGAACTGCTTGGCTGGCAGCCTCCGGTTCGGGTGGATGCGGCGCTTCTGGCTGCAGCAAGGCATTTTCAGGAAAACAACCACCAATGACGCTTTTCTTGGCTTTACCCGCAGTACTGCTGCTGTCCTTGTTGATGACTGCCGGCCTGCGTCGATACGCGCTGGCGCGCAGTATCATCGACGTGCCCAACGGCCGTAGCTCGCACACAGTGCCTACGCCTCGCGGTGGCGGAGTTGCAATCGTATTGACATTCCTGCTGGCCATTGCTGGTCTCATGCTTGCCGGCGCGGGGGAGAGCCGCACCTTGGTGGCACTGGGTGGCAGCGGTGCGCTGATTGCCGTTATCGGCTTCATGGACGACCACGGCCATATTCCGGCCCGCTGGCGCCTGCTCGGGCATTTCATTGCCGCCGCCTGGATGCTGGCTTGGATGGGAGGGCTGCCGCCGTTGGCCCTGTTCGGCTTGCAAGTGGACCTGGGCTGGCTGGGGGGCGTACTGGCTGCGGTGTACCTGGTGTGGCTGCTCAACCTTTACAACTTCATGGATGGGATTGACGGCATCGCCAGTATCGAAGCCATCACTGTGTGCCTGGGTGGTGCCTGGCTATACTGGATGGCGGGTCTTGGCAACCATGCAGTGCTGCCATTGCTGCTGGCCGCCGCAGTTGCCGGGTTCCTGTTCTGGAATTTTCCGCCGGCAAAGATCTTCATGGGCGACGCTGGCAGCGGCTTCCTCGGCATCGTTCTGGGCGGTCTTTCGCTGCAAGCCGCCTGGGTGGCACCTGAGATGCTCTGGTGCTGGTTGATCCTACTCGGCGTGTTCATTGTCGACGCCACCTACACCCTGGTTCGTCGTTTGTTGCGGGGGGACAAGGTGTACGAGGCTCACCGCAGCCACGCCTACCAGTTCGCTTCGCGTGAGGTTGGCAGGCACTTGCCAGTCACATTGGCTGTTGCGGTATTGAACCTGTGCTGGTTGCTGCCGATAGCCTTTTGCGTTGCGCGGCTCGGCCTGGATGGTGCCGCAGGTGTAGTGCTGGCCTATATCCCGTTGCTGCTGCTGGCCGTGCGTTTCCGCGCAGGCCAAATCGAAGATAGACACCAAAGGTAAAGTGAGCGACTTGATGTCAGGGAATTTCTGGAAACGTTTCAGAGGAGCGATGGACACCGTGCGCGCTAAACTGCTTGCTCTACCACGTCGACACAAACGCTTGTTGCAGGTCTTGACCGACGTTGTCCTGATCTGGGTTGCCCTGTGGATGGCATTCGTGGTTCGGCTTGGTATTGATGACCTGGCCAACCCCATCCTGGATCATGGCTGGCTGTTCCTCACTGCGCCGGTCGTAGGCATTCCTCTGTTCATCAGGTTTGGTCTGTACCGTGCGGTGTTGCGCTATTTCGGCACCGACGCGCTGATTGCAATCACCAAGGCCGTAACCCTGTCCGCACTGATCCTCGGTTTTATCATCTATTGGGCAAGCAACCACGAGAACGTGGTGCCACGTTCCATTACCTTCAACTACTGGTGGTTGAGCCTGATCATGGTGGGCGGCCTGCGCCTGGCCATGCGCCAGTACTTCCTGGGTGACTGGTTTGCCGCCGCCGTACAACACGTCCCCTTTACCGGCAACAACCGTGATGGCTTGCCGCGGGTGGCCGTGTATGGCGCCGGTGGTGCCGGCAACCAGCTGGTAGCGGCGCTGCGTGCGGATCGGGCGTTGCGCCCGGTGGCATTCATCGACGACGACCCCAGCATTACCGACCGGGTAATTGCCGGCCTGCAGGTATATCGTCCCGATCAGTTGCAGGAAATGATCGATGCCACCGGCGCGCAGGAAATTTTGCTGGCCATTCCGTCTTCCACCCGCACTCGCCGACGGGAGATTCTCAACTTCCTTGAAGGCTTCCCGTTGCATGTGCGCAGTATTCCCAGTTTCATGGAACTGGCCAGCGGCAAGGTAAAGGTCGATGATATTCAGGAGGTGGACATCGCCGACCTGCTGGGCCGCGATGCCGTTCCGGCGCAAGCTGACCTGCTGGCGCGTTGCATCGTCGAGCAGACGGTGCTGGTAACCGGGGCCGGAGGCTCGATCGGTTCGGAGCTGTGCCGGCAGATTCTGGGCCAGACGCCGAAAACCCTGCTGCTGTTCGACCACAGCGAGTTCAACCTGTACAGCATCCTGTCGGAACTGGAACAGCGCATTGCCCGCGAGTCGCTGTCGGTGTGCCTGGTACCGATCCTCGGCTCGGTCCGTAACCAGGCGCAGTTGCTCGACATCATGCGTACGTGGCGGGTTGACACCGTCTACCATGCCGCTGCCTACAAGCACGTGCCGATGGTAGAGCACAATATTGCCGAAGGCCTGATGAACAACGTCATCGGCACCCTCTACACTGCCCAGGCTGCATTACAGGCAGGCGTTGCCAACTTCGTGCTGATTTCAACTGACAAGGCCGTACGCCCCACCAATGTGATGGGCAGCACCAAACGCCTGGCGGAAATGACCCTGCAAGCCCTGAGCCGCGAAGTGGCACCGGTACTGTTCGGCGACAGCGGCAACGTCTCGCAGGTGAACAAGACTCGCTTCACCATGGTCCGCTTCGGCAATGTACTGGGCTCGTCGGGGTCGGTGATTCCGCTGTTCCATAAACAGATCAAGGCCGGCGGCCCGCTCACTGTCACTCACCCGAAGATCACCCGTTACTTCATGACCATTCCCGAGGCGGCCCAGTTGGTAATCCAGGCGGGTTCCATGGGCAAGGGGGGTGATGTGTTCGTGCTCGACATGGGCGAACCAGTGAAAATCGTGGAGCTGGCCGAGAAGATGATTCACCTGTCCGGTTTCAGCGTGCGTTCCGAGCGTAACCCGATGGGCGATATCGCCATCGAATTCACCGGGTTGCGGCCAGGCGAGAAGCTTTATGAAGAACTGCTGATTGGCGATAACGTGATTGCCACCCGCCACCCGATGATCATGAGCGCCAACGAAGACTTCCTGCCCTGGGACACACTCAAGGACACGCTGCGCCAATTGCTGGCGGCAGTGGAAGCAGACGATTTCGTGCGGGTACGCCAGTTGCTGCGTGAAACCGTCAGCGGCTATGCACCGGAAGGCGAGATTGTTGACTGGATTTACCAGCAACGACGTCTCGAGCCCTGACCCGCCGAAGTGCAGCGCCGAAGGGTCACCAGTTGTCCCCGGCGTTGCGCGGCGCCTTCGGGGGGCAGCCGGCATGTAACCAATTTTCAAGGCAGTTAAATGAAAGCAACCCCCCTCGCAATACCCGAAGTCCTGCTACTTGAGCCAAACGTCTTCACCGATGACCGCGGATTCTTCTTCGAGAGCTTCAACCACACAGTCTTCGAGCGCCTGGTACAGCGTCCCGTCAACTTCGTCCAGGATAACCACTCCAGCTCGCGCCGGCATGTACTGCGCGGCTTGCATTACCAGGTGCATCAACCACAGGGCAAACTGGTAAGAGTAGTCGCCGGTGATGTGTTCGATGTCGCGGTAGACTTGCGCCGTTCTTCGCCTACGTTCGGCCACTGGGTCGGGGCCCGTCTTTCAGCGCACAACAAGCAGCAGATGTGGATCCCGGAAGGTTTCGCGCACGGTTTTGTCGTGTTGTCCGACCATGCGGAATTCCTGTACAAGACCACAGATTACTACGCCCCCCAGTTCGAGCGTTGCCTGGCTTGGAATGACCCCACCGTTGGTATTCAGTGGCCTGTCGAGCGGCCATTGCTGTCAGGCAAGGATCAGGTTGGCACAGCGCTGCGGGATCTGGATTGCTTCGATTGAGCAAAGCAGCCTACGCAGGGATGGGGAAGTAGCACGACGATATCATCTTCCTGCTCGGCTGCAGCGCCGAGCGGCTAGAATCCAGAAGATGCAACAGCAGACCATGACAGCGGAAGCAGACGAACATGACCATTCTGGTAACCGGCGGCGCAGGCTTTATCGGCGCGAATTTCGTGCTGGACTGGCTGGCCGGCAATGACGAGGCTGTGGTCAACCTCGACAAACTCACCTACGCAGGCAACCGGCAGACCCTTGGCAGCCTGCAAGGCGACCAGCGCCATATCTTCGTGCACGGCGACATCGGCGACTCCGCGCTGGTAGCCCGCCTGTTGCAGGAGCATCAGCCGCGCGCCATCCTCAACTTCGCTGCCGAGTCGCACGTCGACCGCTCGATCCACGGCCCGGAAGACTTCATCGAAACCAACATTGTCGGCACCTTCCGCCTGCTGGAGGCGGTACGCGCCTACTGGGGCGGCCTGGATGACCAGGCACGCCAGGCATTTCGCTTCCTGCATGTGTCAACTGACGAAGTCTACGGTTCGCTGGCTGCCGGCGAGCCCGCGTTCACCGAAACCCACCAGTACCAGCCAAACAGCCCGTACTCGGCCAGCAAGGCTGCCAGCGACCACCTGGTGCGCTCGTACCACCATACCTACGGCCTGCCGGTGCTGACCACCAACTGCTCGAACAACTACGGCCCGTACCACTTCCCGGAAAAGCTCATCCCGCTGATGATCGTCAACGCCCTGGCTGGCAAACCGCTGCCGGTGTACGGTGACGGCCAGCAAATTCGCGACTGGCTGTACGTCAAGGACCACTGCAGTGCCATCCGCCGCGTACTGGAAGCCGGTAAAACCGGCGAGGTGTACAACGTGGGCGGTTGGAACGAAAAGCCCAACCTGGAGATCGTCAACCGCGTGTGCGCCCTGCTGGACGAACTGCGCCCCCGCGCCGACGGCAAGCCCTACGCCGAACAGATCACCTACGTGGCCGACCGCCCCGGGCACGACCGCCGCTACGCCATCGATGCCCGCAAGCTCGAGCGTGAACTGGGCTGGAAACCCGCCGAAACCTTCGAAAGCGGCATCCGCAAGACCGTGGCCTGGTACCTCGACAACCAGGAGTGGGTGCAGAACGTACAATCCGGCAGCTACCGAGACTGGGTCGAGAAGAACTACGCAGGGCGCTCGGCATGAAGATCCTGCTATTGGGCAAGGACGGCCAGGTCGGCTGGGAGCTGCAACGCAGCCTGGCCCCGCTGGGCCAGTTGCTGGCGCTGAATTCACGCAGCCAGTCGCACTGCGGCGACCTGGCCAACCTGGCGGGCCTGGCCGAAACTGTACGCGCCTACGCACCTGATGTAATCGTCAACGCTGCCGCCTATACCGCTGTGGACAAGGCGGAAAGCGAGCGCGAGCAAGCCTTCAGGGTGAACGCCGAGGCCGTAGGTGTGCTGGCGCGTGCCGCCGCCGACGTCGGCGCGTTGCTGGTGCACTATTCCACCGATTATGTGTTTCCGGGGCAAGGTACCCGGCCGTGGCGTGAAGAGGACGCGGTCGGCCCGCTGAATGTCTACGGTGAAAGCAAACTGGCCGGCGAGCAGGCCATTCAGGCCGCCGGCTGCCGCTACCTGGTTTTCCGCACTTGCTGGGTGTATGCCGCGCGCGGCAGCAACTTCGCCAGGACCATGCTGCGCCTGGCTGCGGAGCGCGACAGCCTGGGCGTGATCGACGACCAGCATGGCGCCCCGACCGGCGCCGAGCTGATCGCCGACATTACCGCCCACGCCATCAGCGCCACCCAGGCCAACCCGGCCCTGGCCGGCCTTTACCACCTGGCAGCCGGCGGCGAAACCACCTGGTGTGGCTATGCCCGCTACATACTGGAGCATGCTGCTGCCCAGGGCGTCACCCTGAAAGCCCATGCGGAACAGGTCAACCCGTTGACCACCGCAGCTTATCCGACCCCTGCCAAGCGGCCGGCCAATTCGCGTCTGGACACCCATAAACTGCAGAAAGCGTTTGCCCTGACCTTGCCGGACTGGCGCCTGGGTGTGGCTCGCATGCTTACGGAAATACACGAGAAATGAACACTATCAAGCGTAAAGGCATCATTCTGGCGGGCGGGTCAGGTACCCGCTTGCACCCGGCGACGCTGGCAATTTCCAAGCAGCTGCTGCCGGTGTACGACAAACCGATGATTTACTATCCGCTGACCACGCTGATGCTGGCGGGTATCCACGACATTCTGATCATCTCCACCCCTCAGGATACGCCGCGCTTCGAGCAATTGCTGGGCGATGGTCACTGCTGGGGTATCAATATCACCTATGCTGTACAACCGTCTCCCGATGGCCTAGCCCAGGCTTTTTTGATTGGCGAGCACTTCATTGGCAGCGCACCCACCGCGCTGGTGCTAGGGGACAATATCTATTACGGCCACGACTTCCAGCAATTGCTGTGCAGTGCCATGTGCCGGCAGGGCAGTGCAAGTGTCTTCGCCTACCACGTACAAGATCCCGAACGTTACGGTGTGGTCGAGTTTGACACGCAGGGCAAGGCGATCAGCCTGGAAGAAAAACCGGCCAAACCCAAGTCCAACTATGCCGTCACCGGACTGTACTTTTACGACAACGATGTGATCGAGATCGCCAAGGGAATCCGGCCGTCCGCGCGCGGTGAGCTGGAGATCACCGACGTGAACCGCGCCTATCTGCAGCAGAACCGGTTGTCGGTGGAGATCATGGGGCGCGGTTATGCCTGGCTGGATACCGGGACGCATGATTCGTTGCTCGAGGCGAGTGGGTATATCGCAACCATCGAGCGGCGGCAGGGGTTGAAGGTGGCTTGTCCGGAAGAGGTGGCGTACAGGCAGGGGTGGATTGGGGCAGAGCAGTTGCTGAAGTTGGCTGAGCCGCTGGCCAAGAATGGGTATGGGCAGTATTTGAAGAGGTTGGTGCAGGACCGAGTCTATTGAAGGGTGTTTGAATCGCTGCAGGGCGGTCAATCTGCAAGGCGGTAAATGACCGCCTTTTCCCTGCAGCAGAGCCAGCGAGCATGCCTGATTCGCCCATGCCTCCGCCGCCCCCCGAACACACCAACGCGTGACCAGCCACCATTTGTGAGAACAGAGCCGCTTCTCAAAAAAAGAACGGCAATAAACGCTACCAAAACTGTATTATCCGCAGTTTCATCGTAAGGCCTATGAAAGGGAATTTCCAGATGCAAGTCGCAAAAATGTCTTACCGTCCAGATATAGACGGGTTAAGGGCTCTGGCGGTATTGGCGGTTGTGATTTTTCACTTTAACAAGCAGTGGTTGCCAGGCGGTTTTGTCGGCGTAGATATATTTTTTGTAATATCAGGGTATTTGATTACAGGTATTATTCTGAAAGAGGTTTGCGGAGCGCAGTTTTCCTTTGCGGATTTCTATCTGAGGCGGATGAGAAGAATTCTTCCTGCTGCGTTTTTTCTTGTTTTCATTACCACATTGTGCGGATTGGTCTTCATGGTGCCGATGGATGCCAAGGATTTGGCATCATCGGCAATCGCGTCAATTTTTTCGGTTGCAAATATATATTTCTGGAAGTATCTGGATATCAGCTATTTCGCGGCGTCTTCAGACATGGTGCCGCTCCTGCACATGTGGTCACTGGGGGTCGAGGAGCAATTTTATCTGGTTTGGCCTGCTTTGCTTGTAATGCTGTATAAGCTAGCAGGGCGGAAGGGGCTAGTATTAACTGCTCTGCTGCTGGCCGCGGTGTCGGTTCTGTATGGTGAAAGCAAACTGGTTTCCGATCCAAAGTTTGCTTATTATATGCTTCCTTCGCGTGCGGGCGAGTTGCTGATAGGTGCGCTCGCTTTTTTCGCTAGCGAGGCCTGGAAAGACCACGTCAATAAAAACATTGCCCAGTTTTTGGCTGTCGCTGGCATGTTTGCAGTTTGCCTGTCGATGGTTGTCGTAACCGAGGCAGGCGGTTTTCCTGGAGTTATCTCGCTGCTGCCGGTAATAGGGGTCGCATGTGTAATTTTTGCCGGGGCGGTGGGTAACAACATAGTCACTGCGTTATTGTCTGCGCGCCCCCTTGTATTTATTGGGCTGGTATCGTTTTCATTGTATTTGTGGCATTGGCCAATTTTGGCATTTTATCGTTATGCCTATGGTCAGCCGGCAGGTGCTGGCTATTTGATCTGTGCCGTGCTGCTGGTGGCAATGACGTTGATCTCCTATTATCTGGTTGAAGTGCCATTCCGACGCCCTGCACAAAGGCGCATGAATTTGAAAGGCTTTGCGGTAGCGCTGGTTGCTGGGCTGACCGTTTCGGTTAGTTATTACGCTATCGGGACCAAAGGCCTTGTAAAAGAGCTTTCGCCAGAGGGGTATCATTCCAAGGTGACTGAGCACTTCAATCAGACCAAAGCGGCCTACCGCTATGTGTACAACTGTCAAACCTCTCGCTACGATGCCGGTTTGATTGATCAAGAGCGATGCATAATTGGCCCTGGCGGTAAAAAGCCAAGCGTGCTGATTTTTGGTGATTCGAACTCGGCTCATTACGTTGGCTACTGGAAAGTCATTGCAGAGGACCGTGGTATCGCCATGCGCAACATTGCCCACGATTCTTGTGTGCCCTTTGCAGGGGGCAGCAGTCGTCCTTATGTAAAGGTGGCTAGCCGGGATTCGTGTCAGAAGTTCAATACGCAAGTCAGAAAGCATTTTGACGACTACGATACCATCATCGTGAGTGCGGATTGGCAAGGGTACATGTACAGAACAAAGAACTATGTGGAAGACATAGGTGGTTTGATCAAGGAACTATCAGCTACCGGGAAGAATATTATCATTGGGCTGAAGGTGCCGATCTTCAAATCCTACGACAGGTCGTGTGACCTCAAAGCTATCAAGATTCCAGGGGTCGAATGCCTGGCACGCGGTGAGTACGCCGATACGGGTGAAACCGAGATAAATAACCAGATTATCGAAATTGCCAAAAATTACAGCAATGTAAAGACGTTTACACTGCGAGACTATATCTGTAAGGACGGTACGTGTTCGGTTTATTTGCGAGGGAAACCAATCTACTTTGACCTTGGCCATTTGAGCATGGCAGGCTCAGAGCAGATTGGGCGAATTTCCATTGCTGAGAAAAACGTGCCTGGATTGCTTTCTCAAAAATAAAAACAAAAAAGGCGGCTTGCCAGCCGCCTTTTTTGTCTTGGAGGAGTCAGCGCTTAAAGTTTAGCAAACGCCTCGTGTACAGTATCGCCATGGGTCATTGAAAGTCGGTGATCTGTTCCACATTGCATTTTGCAGATATCTGATCTTCGGCAGCATCTTTGTAAAAAGCCATGATCTCCAGTGTGTCGTATGTCTCTGGAATCCGGAAACGAGCGTCCGGTGAGGCGTCGTACCAGCGTACATCACGACGCGCACCGTCAATGACAAAATAAAAAGCAAAATTCCCGTTTTCCTGGAGCTTTCCATCAATGACTAACGAGCAATGTGCAAAGACTTCTTCGTCGGCTCTGAATGCGGCTACGGTCAGCTTTGCACCGCTGGAAATAAGCGGCGGAAATGGCCGGGGAACGAAAGGGGATTCTGTAACAGCCTCGTGCAGATGCGCAAATTTGTTTCTGATTTGGCTGAGCGCTTCTACGTAGTAGCCTTCACAGTAATGGAAAGGCGAAACGCCCCACTTGTGTTGTTCATCAGCAGTCAAAAGTGAAGGCGGAAAGCTGATAAATTGGTGCTCGGCCAATTCATGCGCCAATGCATCATACATCCAATTCAGTTCGGCATTGGCTTTTTCAACGAGCGCAGGGGCTACCGGAAAGTGGGTCTCGCTTTCCTTTTCAAACCTTGATGACCAGAAAACTTTGTTGACGATGACGCAGTCAAGCTTGTTCCGATCTTTTAAAAAGGTAAATAATTTCTGCATTCCTTGAAGCCAGAGTTTACGGCGTTCCGGTGAACCCTGAGGAATTATGCTGTAACCCTCTATGGAGGGGTCTTCCAGGAGACCGCTCTCGGTGAGTTCATTCGAAAGCGTTATTAACTGGCCTGAGGGTAAAGCAACTAGATCAAATCGTTCATCGATAAGATCAATTAAAATGATATCCGAGTCGTTGAATTGGTTGGCCTCGGAAAACATCGCTTTGGAAAAGTCGTAGGCGACCATGCGGCGCCGAAAGGCGGATGGAATACGTTGTAATGCGTCTTCGTTGGCATAGGCCTCACTGCAAAGCGAAGCCATGGAAGATCTGGCGTAGTATTCCAGGAGATTGAAGTCACTGTTTTCTTCGAGGTTGAAAATGTCCCGGGAAACGCAGCTGCCGTAAATAATTAAATTCTTAGTCACTGTCTTGTTTTAGCCTTCTGGAGTGATGCAGCTTGGGGATGCATCAAACGACGCTACTACGAAGCCGATAAGGCCGTGAGGCGTAACCGAACGGGCAATCTTGGCGCAGGGCTGGCGCGTTTCGATACCCATTGGGCTGATAGTAGTGGCGGTCATATGGGATCCAATTTTCACCCTTTGGGAGCTGATAAAGCATTATCCCGAGCAGGATCAGGGAATGCAACGACCATGCGGCGCCTGCGAGGCACCCAAAATCCAGGGTACGTCACAATAATAAAATTGGGTTCGTCCGGGCCGTCAGGCCGGTCTAGTGAATGCTCGATCGCATGACGCTCACGCAGGTGTCAGGTTGAGACCCTTGAGAGAGCCTGGAGTTCAATCCACTCCAGGCTGAGGGCGCTTGTGCAAGCGCTTACGCCGGGGCTTTCACAGCGCAGCAGCAGTGAAAGCAGGGAGGGGGTAAGCTGCAGAGCACAAATAGTGATTTCAGGATATAACGTCGATAGCGAAGCAGGATAAACCAGTCGTATGCACGAAATAACTGATTCGCTACAGTTCGCTTTTAGTCGCTTGGCAGGCTGGTCGAGCTGAGTATTTGGACGACAGTTGCAGTATGTCCTTGGCCATCTCCTTTTTGATATTGTGGCGGGAGAATTGCTCGACAAACTCAGATCGGGAAATTTGCTGCATTTCCAAACGCTGGAAAGCTTCAATGGCACCCTCAATATCGCACGGCCCAAAGATTGCGGCGTTTTTAATTCGCTTTTGTGCAAATCGAGCCGCGTAACCGGAAAGGCCACCCCAGATCGGTTTGTGGGTGGCGGCGTATTCAAATAGCTTCGAGGGGAGAACGCGGCGAAAAGCTTTCAGGTTATTCAAGTGCAAAAAAAGGACGTCTGCCTCATGATAAACACGAAGCAGTTCATCTCGCTTCATCGGTGGCGAAATGGATACATTATTAACCTGGGCCTGCTTCAAGGCATTTTTCAGCTGTTCCAATGTACTGCCGTCCCCGACCAGATGAAAGTCCACTTGATCGGCAAGTCTTTTTGCAAGCTCGGGAAGTATCTGGTGAAGCCCTTGGCCGGTACCGATGTTGCCGGCATACACAACTTTAATTCGACGAGGTGGCGTCTTGAGCTCCGCTGCCTGCAACACCGAGAGCTGGTTGATGAATAAATCATCGACGCCGTTAGTGTAAAGCGTAAAGTCTCGCCCCGGATAGCGGGTGTTGAAATACGGCAAAAAACCGGGTGAAATCAAGTTGACCCGAGTTGCACTATTGATCGTCCAGCGTTCAAGGGGTGAAAAAACTGAGGCTGCGAAGCGGCCCCAGCGGGAAGGGAGGAAATCGCGCAGCGTATCCACGAAGATGTCGCGAATATCCAAGTATAGCGCGCACGCATTCCGCCGGGCGATCAGGGCGCCAAGAGATGCCGTCATTAAACGCGACGACGTGGCGAACACCAGATCGTAGTGCTGGTTTTGCGTAATCTTCAACGCGCGCATTGCAAAACTGACGAAGGCTTTGGCCTGGTCCTTGATTCCGCTTCGATGTGCCGGGATATCAATCCGTCTTATACTCAGCAGCGGAGAACGTTCAAGGCTCACTGCATTGGCTACAAAAGAATGGTATCGGTTAGGACGTGTCGTGATCACGTCGATGTCCACCTGCTCGCCCAATTCAGCCCGTAGGGCGCTGACCAGCGCTTCTGCACGAAATGAGCCGGCCGAAAGATCTGGCGGATAGTAGAAGCTCAGCAGAAGAATCTTCGTGGTCATCATCAGGCCTGTTGTTCTGGTGTGGCTACAGGGAGTATTTGCTGGTAGAGATTTACCAGGCGAGCCTCCTGCTCTTCCCAATTCAAGGTATTTGCGGTGAGTTGCGCGTTATCGGCAAATCGTTTGCGTAGGTCAGGGTCGCTGACCAGCTGGTTTAGCGCCTGCGCCAGTGCAGCATGATTGTTTGCGGGCACGAGAATGCCTACGTTATGGGTGCGCACGATGCGGCGTATTTCAGGGAAGTCAGTCGCTACAACAGGCAAGCCAGCGATCAGGTATTCGAACAGCTTGTTGGAATCCGTCGTGTAGTGATTTAGGCAGGTGTTTTCGATTGGCTGTACGCCAATATCGGCGGAGGCGGTATATTCGGGAAGTTCTGACAAGGCGACTGTCGGAATGAAATGCACCCGTTCCTGCAGGCCGAGTTCCTCGCAGCGCTGGGTCAGGCTTTCAGTCAGCCTGCCGCCGCCGATTAGCACAAAGTAGGCATTCGGCACCGCTATTGCAGTTTCGATGAGCTTTTCAAGCCCCCGGCCTTGTTGCAGACCACCTTGATAAATAATGATTGGCCATGGTGCTTTCAGTCCCAACTCGTTTCTGATGCGGTTGGATCCGCGGCAATGAGTCAGTCTGGGACGGTTCTGTAACACCGTAGGTCGCGCTACGCCATAGGCTCGGGCGAAGTACTTCGCCCGAGCGTCCGTGGTAGTAATGCTTCCATCTACTTTCGGCATCAGCTTCTTTTCGACGAAGCCCACCACGCGACGAAAGCTCTGATAGCCTTCACGGCTGGTACTGATTTCATGGGCGTCATAAATCAGACGCGCCCGGCTTAAACGCGCTGCTAACCAGGCAGTTGGAAGCGTGTTCACATCGTGAGCGTGCACCAGATGAGGGCGATACCGGACCATATGCCAAAGCAGGGCGGCGTGCGTCCAGGTTCGGGCGACAAGCCGGAGTACTTGATGTTTGAGCGACAGTTTTCCTACCGGGCTCTGGATCTTGCTTGTTTGAGCAGGCTGCTGGGATACACGTTTGCCCTTACGCCAGCGCCATAACGGGCTACGCGCAACGCGAAAGACACTGATGCCCTCTTTTAGTCGTTCTTGTTGACGAGTAACACCCGGTGTGTGCAAAGCAAAGACACTAATCTCATAGCCAGCGTGCTGAAGGGTTTGGGCTTCTTTCAGCACACGAGCATCATTAAGAAACTCATTCCAGACGATCATGGCTATACGTTGCATGCGGCCCCCTCTGGCACGGCTTGGTTGAGTGCACTAACCAAATGTGAAATTTGCGGAAGTAGTTCCGCCGCCGATAAGTAATTTTGCTTCACCAGCCATTGATCGAGCTGGAAGCACAATGCCGAAAGGTGCAAATGCTGTCCTGTAACGTCCTGCATGTCTGCACGTTGCTCCTTCAGATCAAGCAGCAGTTCTGGTAGCAACGGTTCCAGCTTGCTGGATACCTGCAAGCTGGCGCCGACGGGTTCAAGGCTCCAATTGCCCCAATAGCTGGCAGTCAGGACGCCGGTATCGGAAATGAATATCTGGTCCTTGCCTACCTGGGCGTTGCAGACATGGAGCGGAAGTGTGCGAAGCAGAAAGCGTATGCTTTCTACGTGTCGCATGAATACCTCGAATGCAGCCTGGTGCTTACTGATGTCGAGTGCCTCACCGAGATTGGCGAGGGCCGCATCGTTCAGGCGATCCCATAGCAGAGGCCTGGAACGGGTATATTTTTGTACCAGTGCTGCAGAAGGTGTACTTCTCATGAGCAGCTTGGTCAGTTCCAGATGGTGTATGCCAAATTCCACTGCAGGAATTTTATTGAGGTGCTCTGGTCGGAAGACATGGCAATGGAAGCCATCAAGTACAGTGGCATGAATGAACGGAACATTGGGCAGGTTCCGGACATTGGGCTCGGAAAGTAAAGTGGCTTCGTTGATGGCCAAAGTACTTCGATTGGTATTGAATATCTTGATAAGGTGTGTGTCCGAATTTCCAAGACGGCACGTCGAGGTGACCTCGATGGCAAAAATGTCATGCACACCGCTTTGGTGCCAATTCACGTGATGTTCAATATATGATTTTTGTGTGGCTTGCTCGAGCAGAGCAGGTACCCACTCGTCAATCTGATGTCGGGTAAAAATGTTCCAGAACTTTGTAGCTTTGGATTTGGATTCGGTGGTCAGTTTATGACCATTGAAAAACAAGGCTGAGATCTGCAGTCTCTGCTCTTTAAGCAACATCACGTCCTGGATGAGCAACGTGGCACGCTGCATGATCTGACGGGTTAGCAATACGCCAATGATGGCTGGAAGCAGACTGGGAGGCGTATCGGAAAGCAGGTCATAAGCGAGATACGAAAATGCGGCCAGGAAACCAAAGGATCCCATGGAGTTGATCAGTTCGTGGGTGCCTTCAGTTATCGGTGCTGGATGGCCCTTTTTCAGTGCAGTCATCGCTTTGGCGGCAACGCCCATGCATAGCCAGAACGCGATGACGGCAACAGTAAGTTCCAGATAGATAAACCCAAGCGCAGCGATGGTCAGCGCAAGAAAGACGACCGCAGCCAAGCTACGTGTCAGACGAAGATATGCCTTGCGTGCGACATCGTCCTGACCATCGAATACAATGAGTTTGCTGCTGTTGCTGACAAGCTTTTCGCTACCAAGAGTTGTTAGTTTTTTGGTGATCGATTCGGATGCAAGATAGAGCAGATAGAAAACAATGGCAGCAACGCAGAGGACGATGAATAAATCTTTTTGTTCAAATTCCTTGAGGTAATCAGGGAAGTACGAAGGAATGGAGGGCGAGCCAATAAGAATAATAGCTTTCAATGGCAAGTAGGAAGCCGCCAATAAGCTGATCTGCGCTGCTAAAGTGCAGGTGATGATCGTTAAGGTCAGCCCCGGAATGTTGCGAGTTATTTTGGAAGCAACGGAGTAGATCCAGCGGCCTGAATCGAGGGGTGCGCTTTTTGCTTCGCTCATTTATAACTGGCCTTGTTTCATATGCATCTGAACATACCGGGGCATTACGTTAGTTTACGGCCCAGGAAATTACCGCCTGGGTGGATGCCTGGTTCGGGTTGGACTGCTTGAAGTTGGCAACAATCATGGCGGCGTTGGGCTTTCTGAAATAAGCCTGAATGCTTGAGTCGTCTTGTGTTTTAATGGTTGCCTTGTAACCGCTCTTTTCCAATGCCTGGTTGAAGTCCTGGTACACGGTCTTCAGGTCTGCAGTGGTTTCGAAGTAATGGAACTGGCGATCTTTTTCATCCTTGGTTGCCATGTAGCTTTTTGTGCTTTTGACATTGCTCAAGGAAATTTTGTTGCCTTCCTTGAGGTTGATGTCAGCCATGTCAGGCGCATTGCAAGCGGTCAGGAAAAGAGCCAATATCGAGTACAGAGCGATCTTCTTCATGTTTATTCCGAAGCTTTAGTTTTGGAGAGCTGTAATGGTGAATTGCGCTTTGATAGCGTTCTTCATTTCAAATGCAACCATCGATGTATCAATTTGTTGCATGAAACCAACGCCGCTTATGCCTTTCACGAGTTGGTCGTCATTCCAGCCTGTGACAATCGTGCAGGGGCAGTTCGAAGCGATGGTAATTCGGTAGCTTGATGCCGGATGACGAATCTCCACGCCGTCCTGGGTCTTTGTCACCTGCGTGCCATCGCCACAGTGGAACAGGCTGAACATGGGCTTGTTCTGCACCGCTGAATGGATCTCGTCGCTGATATCGAGCTGCAAGCGGTCCAGATGACCTGTGATACTACGTTTGACCACGGTATCGGCAAATGCGTCATGCGAGCCATGCAAGGCAAAGCCGCTGCCAATGACTTCTCCCGTGAGTTGAGCGTGCCCAGGTTCAATGCTATAGGGCACATCGCCGATCACCGGGTTGTTATGCGAATAGGGACCCCTCAGGAAACTCTGAACTGGCTTGAGATATTCGTGGGAGTAGAAGCTTGGGTCGATGAGCCACTCGATACCATCCATGAACAATGTGAAAGACAGATTGTCCTGGTGCTTGTGCGTTTTACACAGCGAGGTCGCAAACAGGGTCAGCATGTAAGCGGTCTGTGCGTGGTTGCCCTTGATAATCGCGTATCCTGCAGTTGGCAGGATCGTTGCGGAGGTTGTTGGGTAATTGCTGCTGTTACGCACCGTATCCAAATCTGGATTAGCCCGGCGGAACGTGTCGCCTTGTGCCGGGGAGCGATTGTCCGGGTAGCGCAAGAAGTCAGAGAACTTGAGTAGCTCTTCAGCGACGGTTGGAATGGTCGTGGTATGGGAGCTCTGCTGCGCCAGTTCGCCAGCGAAGGCGATTAACCGCTGCACGCCCTGGTGGTAACCGATGGAGTTTTCTACAAACACCGCGTAACCGTTATCGCGAACGATCAAGGTGTCCAGCTGGTCGGTCAGGCGTGACAAGGCTAGCGACTGCCAGCGTTCGGAGCATGGGAAGTCGGGCATGGCCAGGCTGGTCGCCAGCAGCGCCATGTCCTGGAACCAGGCGTGATTGTGGTATCGCGAAGCTTGGTGAGAGGCGTAGAACATCTCCGAAGCCAGCAACTGGGCATGCTTGAAGATGGCTGCGCGCAGGCGCACCATGAAGCGGTTGTCGAACTGGTGCAGGGCACCAACATCCCAGATCATCAAGAATGCCAGCAGTCGCTCGGCGGTGCCGTGGTCATACCAGGCAAACTTCCGGTCCTCGTCGGCATTGAAATAGCTCCGTTCCAGCCAGTTGCTGACGAACTCACGCGCCGGGAACAGAGGCGCGATGCTGCCTTCCTGCCGCGCATGCAGCATCAGGATGATTGCCGGATGCAGCGAATGCCACGAAAAACGATAGGTGCCAACCGAATCGAGGTCATCCGGCAGAGTCAGCTGCCAGTCCCAGTCCAGACCAATGTTTCCATAGAGTGGGCAAACGCCTTTTTGCAGGTAATCATTGGCCTGGGTCGGTACATCCTTGAAGCATTTCTCCATGTAGGCGTACAGGGAATCGCGAAGTGCTTCGGGCAGTGGCTCTTTGGCGAAGCCTTCGGTCAGCCAGGCCGAGGGCTTGTCGTTTTCGTACCAGCAGGTGAGGCGCTCGATTTCCACTGTAGAGCCTTCATGTTGCGGCTGACCCTTGAAATAGAGCTTTATTTCTTCGAAATCGCAGGCGGATGGCACATCCCAGTCATTTTGGATGCCGAATGCCAAGTCGTTGTGCCCGATGGTGAAATCGATCCACTCGCGTCGAGCGGCATTCACGATCTTCACATGGCGATAGCTGCCTTTGAACGTGTAGCCCACGCCGATGTAGTTCAGCTTTTCCCAATCGGATATGCGGAACCTCAGGTGTAGACCATTTCCGTGGAAGCTCCGTGGCAGCTTGAAACGAAGCTGGTAAACGTTCGCGTTGCCACTGAAAGTGAACACCGGATTGCCATCCAGCATGGCGGCGCGCGCATTGCCACTGAAGCCCTGAAGGTTAAAAGGCTCGTCGATTGCGCTGCCGTGATTGCAGTACGATCTGTAGTCGAGAATGTCCCGGTCGGAAAGGAAGTCCAACGCCGGCTTGTCCAGCGCGGGTTCGGCTGTAGCCTCGATTTCATCTTCCTTCAAGAAGTGATCGCGGATTATCTTAAGCATGTCTTTGAAGTGTTTTCTGAAAGTAAAAAAGGGGCACTGGCCTCAGTGGCGCTACAAGGCGCTCAGTCAATCGCGACAGCTGCTCGAAAGGCATGTGCGGCAGTGTTGCTGCCGCGCGGCCGAGGGTGCCTGCAATTGGCTCGGCACCAGGATCACTTATCGGATCAGCTCAAGTTCACGGGCGATGATTGAATGCTTGGCAGTCTGTTTTTCAATACGTACACGAGCCGCAGCGGACAGCCTGCGGAACAGTTCCGGTGATTCGATCACCCGGGCGATACCGTCGGCCATCGCCTGGGCATCTTCACCGGGTGCAAGAATTCCACATTCGTCATCGACGAATTCAGGGATAGCCGTAACAGCGTTGGTCACGGCGACCAGACCGGAAGCCATCGCTTCATCGCGGGAGACCCCTTGTGCATCCATACGGGTCGGGCAGAGGAACAGGCCATACTGTTTGTGCAGTGCTGCAATTTCCTGATGCTTGAGGAAGCCGCGCTCAATGGTCACGTTGCTGAACTTGCGCAGTGGGGCGAGGGTTTCCTCGAACAAGGTGCCATCACCGATCATGCGGAATTCAAGGTCCTCGAAGTATGGTTTTCCTGCCAGCAACTCGATCGCTTTGACGCTCAAGTCGTTTGCATACTTGGCCGACGCATAAGGGCGGATTGACAGCAGTTTCATACGCTGCGCATCTGGCTTTGCCTGGTACGAGAAGAGTTCCGTATCAATCGGGTTATGAATGATCTCGTAGCGATCCTCGGGAATGCGGAAGCCCACATCCTCCATGACCTCTTCAGCAAAGTAGCGAGACACGAAGACGAGCTTCAGGTTGGCTGGCATATTGGTCAGCGTCTCGCGCCAGAACGCCATACGTTTTTCGCTCTCGACTTTCGCCAGGGCCAACTGGAGTTCGTCCGAGTAGTTGTACTCACGACGCCACCAAGGCTGAATCTCTGCGCCATGTACCCACACCACTATCTTGACCAGATGAGTGAAGCGCTTGAGCACTGCCCACATATCGGGATCCAGGAAGTGCACCAGCACGCTCTTGTATTGGCCACTTTCCAGCATCTTGACGAGTGTGGTCTGGCATCCGGTTACCACGTCCACGTTCTGGAACTCGTGATAGCTGACCGCCTCATTCTTGCGCAGACGGAAAATGTCGACGTTCAGGTTCTGTTCCTGATAGGCCATTACCCGGCTGTGCACAAAGCCATTGCGATACAGGTCTTCATAGGCCGGGTAATGATTGGTGACCACCAGGTGTTGCGAACGGCCAAGCATCTCTGAAGGTTGCAAGTTGCGGTGGCCAAGCACCAGGGCCTTGATTTCGGTATTGCCAGAGGCATAGGCGCGCAGGCCGAAACGCACGAAGGCGGCCTCCGGCGGCACTTCGGAAGTCTGGTTACGGTTGGCGTGCTGCATCACGTGGCTGATTCGCTGCTTTTCGGCATCGAGGAACAGCACCACCAATTGCAGGTTCAGTCCAGGCGTGCAGTCGAGGTACAGCTTGAGCTTTCGGTCCTGGATATTCAGCTCGTCCAGGCTGACTTCGTTCAGTGCATACACATATTCATGTTTGCCATCTGCCAGCTTGGAATTTACGCGCCAGCTGTCCACATCGACGCTCAGGTCGAGGAATTTGTTGTGCTTGGCGCCGAAGATGTCGGCCAAGGCCCGGCCACTGATTTCCGGCGAGTCATGGTTGACTTTCAACGGCGCAATGGCCTGGGCGCGAGCTTGCAGTTGATCGATGGTGATGCCGAGGTCCAGTTGCAGGTCATCGACCTTGGCGCTGATCCTTTGGTGCTTCGCCGCACCATTCTCGCAATAGTTGAATGGGTCGATAGCCAAGCCTTGCTCATGCGTATACGTCAGTGACGGCAGGCTCTTCAACCAGTTGAGCAATGGCTGACCGGCAACGATTTCGGTCGCCACCAGCGAGCGTCGTGCGCTCAGAGACGGAAGCGGATGGTATGCCAGTTCAGACGACAGCAGCTCTGCATTCTGCCCCTGGCAGGTGAAATGAGCGGCTTTACCGATCACCTGTGCATTGCTGTAGCGTGTTGCCAGCGCCAGGTCCAACAAATAGTTGGGGCCGTAATAATCGCCCGGTACAAACGCAGCAACCCACGGGGTACTGCCGACCAGCTCGGCAAGGCTGGATTTTTTCAGTTGGGCCGGTTTGAGCACAAGAATGCGAGGGTCATCACTTACAATGCTGCTCTGATAGACATCGGTGATGATGACCATGCGGACCTGGCTGTAGGTCTGGCGGTCAAGGTGGGCGCGCAGCATGTCGAACTGCTGACGGTCTTGCGCTTCGCCGACGACGACGATTTCCGGCAGGCGCTGGGCCTTGGCGGTACCTGTCACCTTGCTGAGCACGTAATCCAGGCGCTGAGTGTAGGTATGCTCTTGCATCACTTTGCGCAGGGCGGCGAGCTTGAGCTTGTCACTGTTGAGCGGGTCTTCTGCCAGCAACTGCAGGCGGCGCAGCATCTCTTCGCCATTGTCAGTAGTGACAACAAGGTCGCCGAACAGCAGGCGTACGCCGCGTGAGAAGTTGCTGACAGTAATGGTGTTGCAGCCCAGCAGTTCGAACACTCGACGCGCGAACATCGACTGCGACTGCTTGATCGAGTTCAGGTTGATTGCGTAGCGGTAGCCTTTGTAGGCGGTATCAATTCTTTCGAAGGGCAGGGTGCCGACAATATACGGCTGGTATTCCTCGGGGAACTGATAGTTCAGGTCGTTCTTACCGAAGTTCCGGTCGAAAATTTCCAGGGGGCGGAACTTCGGCAACTCGCAAACGAAATTGCCCAGGTCACGGGTGCGCTCCGGGTAACGAGCATAGTAGGCGCCAGCGAAACAGAAGGCATCCTTGCGCTTGTACAGTTCGATCGGGTTGTGCAGCGCTGGCTGGCAGGCAAACGGCAGCAGGTAGACACGGTCGTGACCGAGCGCACCTTTATAGCGATGAATGCAGTCGATATCGGTGGTGAACACATGGTCGAACTGCTTGGCGGTGGTCAGGAAGGTCTCGAAATGAACGGGGTCTTCCTTGTTCCAGAACACGGTGGGTACCTTGTTCTGACGGCACCAGGTAAGAATGTCCTGCAGCTCCTGGCTGTTATGGCCGACCTTGCTGCCCCACAGCTCATCCTTGCCACGCCAGGCCGATTCGATGAACAGCAGTTCCGGGCGGAAACCTTCAAGCTCTGCTTTCCAGTTGTTCGGGGTGAGCTGCATCAGTTCGCATTCATAGCGATAGGAGCCGAAGGTGAATTCGTCCATTACGCAGGCCACTTTCAGGCGGCTTACCGGCTGATCGGCCTGGCGTAACAGCGCAGAGCGGCTTTGTGCGCTGGTCGCCAGGGCTTCTGGCAGTTTCAGGTAATTCTCATCCTGGACGACTGGCGCTGGAGGCAGCAGGGCCTTCAGCGGTTCGCTGGCAATACGTTTCTGTTCACTCTGCTGGCGTTGCTGGTTGGCTTTGCGGTAGAGACGCAACAAGCGCACCGGCAGTTTTACGAGACCGCCCAACGAGGTGGCGCTGTTCTTGATCTGGTAACCGAGCTGGTAAGTCATGCTGGCGCGCGTCTTGACCAGCCGCTGTTCAGCCAGATGGCGTTGCGTGTTGGCACGCTCCAGATTTGCGTTGAGTTCGTCGATCTTGCGCTGTTGTGCCGCGCTGCGCTCCAGCAACTGATTGAGGTTGGCCTTCAGTTGCGGAATTTGTTCACTGCTGAGGGCACGGTACTTCATATTCGCGGCGCCCAGGCCTGCTTTCGACGAGTTCAGCTCGTTTTCCAGCTGCATCCGCAGCACCTGCCATTGTTCATTGGTAGCCGCCAGGCTCGCTTCCGCAGCTTGGCGACTGGCAATTTCGAGTGCCAGCTGTTCGCTCAACTCGTCCTTTGCCTGACTCAGCGAAGCAATGGTCTCTGCCTGTTCTGCCTGGGCTTCCTGTGCTTGGGTGCTTGCCTGCATCAGTACATGCAGCTGCTCCTCCAGACCATTGCGCACCTCCACCAGGGTATTGATGGTGTTGGCTTGGGCTGCGTGCTCACGCTCGCTGCGTGCCTGCATTTCGCTCATAGCCTGCAACTGGCCCTCCAGTTCGGCTTGACGTGCTTTCAACAGGGCAATGGTTTCGGCCTGTGCAGCGTCGGCCCGTTGGGTTTGGGCCTGCAATTCGTTCATATACTCCAACTCGCTTTCAAGTTCGGCTTCCAATTCCGCTTGGCGCATGCGCAGCGTAGTGATGCACTCATCTTTCTCGGCAATCTCCTGATTGCTCGCGTTTTGCAGCTGGCTCATTGCCTCCTCTGCCTGGGCCTGAGTTGCGGCTGACATCTGTCGCTGGCTTTCGAGGGCAGCTTTCAGAGCTGCCTGCTGAGCACGAAGGGCGGTGATGGTCTCTATGTGGCCAGCATTGGTTTGCTCGGCCTGAGTCCGCAGCTCAGTGGTCGCTTGCAACTGGTTTTCCAGCCTGGCTTGCAAGGCGGCTTGCTGCGCACGAAGTTTGGTGATGGTTTCTACGTGTCCATCGTTGATCTGGCGAGCCTGGACCAGTTGCTCGGAGGATGCCGCCTCACGCTCAGCCATCTGCTCAAGCTGGCTTTCCAGCCGATCGTTTTGAGTCTGCAGCGCGGCGACTCTTGCCGTCTCGTTGGCTGCCAGGCCCTCAGCCGCCACACGCTGCTGGTTTGTGGAAGACAGTTGTTCCTCAAGGGTGCGAAGGGACTGCTGCAGCGTCTCCAGCTCCTGAGTCCGCTGCCCCAGCAGGTCGCTGGCTACGGTCAGCTCGCTGCACTTCTGCAGCTGAGCTTCTTCAAGCACCGCGTTTTGCTGCTCCAGTTCAGCACACCGCTTGGCAGTAGCAAGAGCCTTTTCATTCGCCTCGCTCAACTCGGCCCTGAGCGAATTGAGTGCTTCATTGAGCTCTTGGCTAGTGCGCGCACTGGCCTGTTGCAGTGCCGCAAGGTCGGCATCGCGGTTTTGTAGTTGTCTGGACAGCGCTTCAGCCTTCTGAGCTTCGGTCTTGAGTTGGGCAATCTGCTCGTTGGCGGTACGGTATTTTCTGTTGGTATCTTCCAGTTGCTTGGCGATCGCACCAAGATTTCCCCGCAAAGCGCGCTCGATGGATTCGAAGGCTTTTTCGAGCTCACGCACGCGTTCGATAGTCAGCGAGTCGATAACGCCGGGTTTGTGCGTTTCGCTCTTCACCGCAACGATACCCAACCATTTGCCAAGCATCTTCACTTCGATGATTTGCAAATGCTCGGCCAGTAGCCGGAACGGTTCCATCAGGTAGAACGTGTGTTTGTGGTCAATGAAGTCATTGACCCCGAACGGCACGGTGACCACCAATCGACCACCCTGCTTGAGCAGGTCGTAGGCTTTTTCGACGAACAGCTCCGGGCGTACCAGGTGCTCGAGCACTTCACTGATGACAACGGTGTCCGGTTCAACCTCGAGCGTGTCCAGCGCGAGGAAGTCTGAATTGATGTACGTGACGTTCTGCTGGATGTGGGCCGGTTCGGCGGACAAGTAGCCCTTGGCTTCTTCAATAGCCTGAGGGCTGGTGTCGACACCGATGACCTGACAGCCTTCCCGTGCCAGCAGCAGGGGCACGATGCCCTGCGAGCAACCGACATCCAGGATCCGGCGCCCTTTGACCTGGGCGCAGATCCAGTGGATGCGGGACTGCGTTTCGCGCATGAACTGATCCCCCAGCTTGCCGTAGTAGGCTTCCATCACGCGGTCATGAATATCGGCCAAAGGTGAAGGCAGCTCAGTGTTCACGGTAGGGGTCTCAAGCGTGGGGTTGTTCATGCGGTCTGGTCCATCAAGCCTGGGTAACGCCTGCGGCGTCGATCACGAATGCTGCGTCACGCACGTTGAAGGTGCCGCGGAACTCGCGGTGTTTCACCAGCAGTACGTGAATGTCTGCGCTGTCCTGCGCATAGTCGAATTCCACATGCTCGTGGTGCGCCAGACGCTGCGGCAGGGCTTCGATGTTCGGCTCGACCAGTTGCAGGGTGGCTTCCAGCTCATTGCCCAGGCGCTCGGCGATGCTCAGCGCCGGGCTTTCGCGCAGGTCGTCGATGTCGGCCTTGAAGGCCAGGCCGTAACAGGCGATTTTCACTTGCTGGGCCGACTTGCCCGGGTGCTTGATCAGGAAGTTGGCCAGGGCCATCTTGACCTTGTCGATCACCCACTCAGGCTTGCTGTCATTGACCACGCGGGCGGTGCGGATCAGGCGTGCCTGCTCCGGGGTCTGGCTGACGATGAACCACGGGTCGACGGCGATGCAGTGGCCGCCCACGCCCGGGCCAGGCTGCAGGATGTTGACGCGCGGATGGTGGTTGGCCAGGCGAATCAGCTCCCACACGTCGATGTCCAGCTTGTCGCAGATGATCGACAGTTCGTTGGCGAAGGCGATGTTCACATCACGGAAGCTGTTTTCGGTCAGCTTGCACATTTCCGCAGTGCGCGCGTTGGTGACGATGCACTCACCTTCAACGAAGGTGCGGTACAGGCGCACGGCCGCTTCCGAGCACTTCGCGGTCATGCCACCGATGATCCGGTCGTTTTCCACCAGCTCGCGCAGCACATGGCCTGGCAGTACGCGCTCGGGGCAGTGGGCCACGCGGATGTCGGAATCTTCACCGTGGGTTTGCGGGAAGCTCAGGTCCGGGCGCGCCTGGGCCAGCCAGAAGGCCATCTGCTCGGTGGCGCCGACCGGCGAAGTAGATTCGAGAATGACCAGGTCACCCTTCTTCAGCACTGGCGCAATGGCCTTGCTGGCGGACTCGATGTAGCTCAGGTCCGGCTGGTGGTCATCCATGAACGGGGTTGGCACGGCAATCAGGAAGGCATCGGCTGCTTCCGGAACGGTAGAGGCGCGCAGGTAGCCTTCGGTGACGGCAGCATGCACCACCATGTCCAGCTCAGGCTCGACGATATGGATTTCGCCGCGGTTGATGGTGTCGACCGCATGCTGGTTCACATCGATACCGATCACCTGCTTCTTGCGGGCGGCGAAAACGGCAGCAGTTGGCAGACCGATGTAGCCCAGGCCTACGACAGAAATCTTGTTGAAGCTCATGCTGCGTCCTTGGGGTTAGAGAAGGCGGAGAGTGCGTCGAGGATTCGCGCGCACGCTTTTCCATCGCCGTAGGGGTTATGGGCAAAGCTCATCTCGCGATAGGTCGCATCGTCGGTGAGCAGTTTCGCCAGGTGCTCGGTAATCGACTCGACGTTGGTGCCGACCAGCTTGACGGTACCGGCGGCGACGGCTTCAGGTCGCTCGGTGGTGTCGCGCATGACCAGCACCGGCTTGCCCAGGGCGGGGGCTTCTTCCTGGATGCCACCGGAGTCGGTCAGGATCAGGTACGAGCGGGTCATCAGGTAGACGAACGGCAGGTAATCCAGTGGCTCGATCAGGTGGATGTTGCTGACGTCAGCCAACAGCCGGTTGACCGGCTCGCGTACGTTGGGGTTGAGGTGCACCGGGTACACGATGTCCACGTCAGGGAATTGACGCGCGGTTTGTACCAAGGCCTGGCAGATGCGTTCGAAGCCGCCCCCGAAGTTTTCGCGACGGTGGCCGGTGACCAGTACCATGCGGCGCTGCGGGTTCAGGAAGCTGAACTGGGTTTCGAACTGGCTTTTCAGCTGGGGGCTTTCCAGTTTGCGCACCACTTCCAGCAACGCGTCGATCACGGTATTGCCGGTGGTATGGATGGTCGCAGCGTCGATGCCTTCCTTCAGCAGGTTGTCCTGCGAAGTGGAAGTCGGCGCGAAATGCAGGGCGGCGAGGGCGCCAGTCAGGCGGCGGTTGCCTTCTTCCGGCCACGGCGAATACAGGTTGCCGGTACGCAGGCCTGCTTCAACATGAGCAATAGGGATCTGCTGATAGTAGGCGGCTAGGCTGGTGGCCAAGGTTGTAGCGGTGTCGCCGTGGACCAGCACCACGTCGGGCTTGAATTCGGCCAGAACAGGCTTGAGACCCTGCAGGATGGCAGTGGTCACATCGGTCAGATCCTGGCCTGGCTTCATGATGTTCAGATCATAGTCGGGCGAGATCTCGAACAGCTCCAAGACCTGGTCGAGCATCTGGCGGTGCTGGCCAGTGACGCAGACGCGCGACTCGAAACGGGCATCTTGGGCAAGGTTGAGGGCCAGCGGAGCCATCTTGATGGCTTCTGGGCGGGTGCCGAATACAGTGAGGGTCTTGAGGGGCACGGCGACGGTCTTCTGTGTATGGAGGGTGAAGGCGGTTGTATCGGGTGCGACGGGTGCAGCTTGAGGGTGTTACACAAAACGGCCGAGGGGGATGGCCTGGGCTATTCCACGCACGCCGAAGCGAGCTGGAAACCTGGGAGGGCATGAAGAAAAATTCATCTGAGCTCGGATCCTTCAAGCGTGGCGGTTGTCCAATGAACGTAAATTTATCATTTCGTCATCTCTCTGACACCCTCTATGGCACGTTTTTTTCCTTTTCATGTAGGAAATTGGCCATATCTATCGGCTAATTGGATCCGATTTTGCTAATTTAAATCTGGAAAAACGATTGTTTGATGTTATTCAGACATCATGCCAATCAAGTCAATTCGACGAAGGCATACGACGAATGGATGGAAGCCTTGACCGATAAGGGGTGTAGGAAAAGCAACGGCTTTTGGTCTGAATGAAACCGAGATTAAACGGGAATTTAACAGCAGCCGATTTGCCAATGCCGCATTTTCATGAAGTTACCTGGAAACATGGCGTAATGCCATTATTTTTCCCTGGGCCAACTTGCTTTCTTTATTGTCGGATTCAGTAACGAATAGCCGAAGCGCGAAGCTGTTTGCATTATCGAAGAACCGCTAGGGTTGATTACGCAGCCGAAGGAGAACGGCTGCTGGAAAATACCAACCCAAGGAGTGTTCACCATGCGTAACAACGTACTGTCGTACCTTTTGCTGCCCCTGTTCGCCAGCCTGTCCTTTTCCGTCAGCGCGGCCCCCGCCAGCACAACGGCAATGTCCGAACCGGTGCCTGTGGTCAGTGAGCAACAGGCCCAGCAGCCGCAGCGGCTGGACCTGAACACGGCTGATGCGACGATCCTGCAGAAGGAACTGAATGGCATTGGAAAGGCCAAGGCCGAGGCCATCGTGGCCTACCGGGAGGCCAATGGGCCCTTCGCTTCGGTGGATGAGCTGCTTGAGATAAAAGGCATTGGCAACGCATTGCTGGAGCGGAATCGGGACAAGCTGATGGTGAAGTAAGCGGCAGGGGAGGCGGCTGTTGCGTTGAGGTTGCCTTGAAGCCTCAGGCCGCTTTACAAGCCATTCCCGCGCAAGGCCGCTCTCGCGATGGATCGTTATTCTTTTGCAGGAGCGGCCTTTTGTAGCGTGAAGTGCGCCAAACCACAGCAATAAATTCCCATTAAAACAAGAAGTTATTTTTATCTGCACGTCGCGTCAAAATGCTGGCTGAAACGTCGGCTTTGGCGTTCAGCGATCTTGCGCATCCTTGGCATCCGCTTCGGCATTGCGCTCGTGCACCTTGCGTAGCTGCTCCTCGGTCAGCGGCAGCTTCTTTGCCGTGTCGCGCAGCAGCATCAGCCCGCCAACGATGGAGCCGAGGGCTATGATGAGTATCAGCCAGGCATACCAGGGCATGTGTCGTTCTCCTTTACCGATGAGGGGCAGTGCTTGTACGAATTTTGAGCAATTACCCGTTCCGTTGGTTCAATTATAGGAGCCAGGCCGTGCCGGGCCAATTCCGTGATCCGCGGTCCCCAAAGCCTGTGCCACTTCGTTTACAATGCGCGCCGTTTTCGACTTGCCAAGAGACCCTGCCATGTCCGCCTGCCAGACGCCCCTGATCGTCGCCCTGGATTTCCCTACCCGCGAGGCCGCCCTGAAGCTGGCTGACCAGCTTGACCCTGCGCTGTGCCGGGTGAAGGTTGGCAAGGAGCTGTTCACCAGCAGCGCTTCGGGCATTGTCGAAACCCTGTGCGACAAGGGTTTCGAAGTGTTCCTGGACCTCAAGTTCCATGACATCCCCAATACCACCGCCATGGCGGTGAAGGCTGCGGCCGAGATGGGCGTGTGGATGGTCAACGTGCATTGCTCCGGTGGCCTGCGCATGATGGCGGCCTGCCGTGAGGAACTGGCCAGGCGCAGCGGCCCGCAGCCGTTGCTGATTGGCGTGACCGTGCTGACCAGCATGGAGCGTGAAGACCTGGCCGGTATCGGCCTGGATATCGACCCGCAGGAGCAGGTGCTGCGCCTGGCGGCGCTGGCCGAGAAGGCCGGCATGGACGGCTTGGTGTGCTCGGCGCTGGAGGCCCCGGCGCTGAAGGCGGCGCACCCATCGCTGCAGCTGGTGACGCCGGGTATTCGCCCGGCAGGTAGTGCGCAGGATGACCAGCGGCGGATTCTTACCCCGCGCCAGGCGCTGGATGCAGGTTCCGATTACCTGGTAATCGGCCGCCCAATCAGCCAGGCCGCCGACCCGGCGCAGGCGCTGGCAGCGGTGGTGGCGGAGATTCGTGGGTAAGTTGCCTGCCTGAGGTGCTCGCCCTGAGCACCAGGGTGCCGGCGAGATCGAGCGCCGCCCGCGCGACGCTCGATCTACCAGATGCTCAACCTTCCACGGCCTGCACCGGCAGGCCCGGCCCCGCAATCAAACCTTCAACACCAACTTGCCAAAGTTCTCCCCGCTGAACAGCTTCAGCAACGTCTCGGGGAAGGTCTCCAACCCGTCCACCACATCCTCCTTGCTCTTCACCTGCCCACTGGCCAGCCACCCGGCAATTTCCTGCGCGGCCTTGCCATAGTCCTTGGCATGGTCCATTACCACAAAGCCTTCCATGCGTGCGCGATTGACCAGCAGTGACAGATAGTTGGCCGGACCTTTCACCGCCTCCTTGTTGTTGTACTGGCTGATTGCGCCGCAAATCACGATGCGTGCCTTGAAGTTGATGCGGGTCAGCACGGCGTCGAGGATGTCGCCACCCACGTTGTCGAAATACACATCGACGCCTTTCGGGCATTCGCGCTTCAGCCCAGCCAGCACGTCCTCGGCCTTGTAGTCGATCACCCCGTCAAAGCCCAGTTCGTCCTTCAGGTACTGGCACTTCTCGGCACCGCCGGCAATGCCGACCACGCGGCAGCCTTTGATCTTGGCAATCTGCCCGACGATGCTGCCCACCGCACCAGCCGCACCCGAAATCACCACGGTGTCGCCGGCCTTGGGCTGGCCGACTTCGAGCAGGGCGAAATAGGCGGTCATGCCGGTCATGCCCAGTGCCGACAGGTAGCGGGGCAGGGGGGCCAGGCTGGGGTCGATCTTGTGCAGGCCCTGGGCATCGCCGGTGAAGTAGTCCTGCACGCCAAGGGCGCCGCTTACATGGTCGCCCGGCTTGAAAGCGGGGTGGTTGGAAGCGACCACCTCGCCAACACCCAGCGCTCGCATCACCTGGCCCAGCGCCACGGGGGGGATATACGACTTGCCTTCGTTCATCCAGCCGCGCATGGCCGGGTCCAGCGACAAGTACAGGTTGCGCACGAGTACCTGGCCTTCGCCGGGTTGTTCGACGGGAACGGTCTCGAAGCTGAAGTCATCACGGCGCACGGCGCCGACCGGGCGTTTGGCGAGCAGGAAGCGGCGGTTGGTCTGGGTCATGGCAGGTCCTTGTGGGCAGTGGAGAGGTCAGGCATCCAATCTACCCTGTTGATGGAGGCAGGTCCGTAACATCACTGACAGGCATGGTAGCTCAACCGGAGGGGTGATGATGCTGCCCGGCCGGTTACTGGCTGACTATGCTCCGGACCTCACCCAACACTCTCAGGAGCACGCGATGAGCATGACCTTTTCCGGCCAGGTCGCCCTGGTCACTGGCGGTGCCGCCGGCATCGGCCGGGCAACCGCCCTGGCGTTCGCCCAGGCGGGCCTGAAGGTAGTGGTGGCCGATCTCGACCCGGCCAGTGGCGAGGCCAGTGTGGCGTTGATCCGCGCGGCGGGTGGCGAGGCGCTGTTCATTGCCTGTGATGTCACCCGCGACGCCGAGGTGCGCCAGTTGCACGAACGCCTGATTGCCGCCTACGGCCGGCTCGACTATGCCTTCAACAATGCCGGCATCGAGATCGAGCAGGGCCGCCTGGCCGAGGGCAGCGAGGCCGAGTTCGATGCCATCATGGGTGTCAATGTCAAAGGCGTGTGGCTGTGCATGAAGTACCAGCTGCCGCTGCTGCTGGCCCAGGGCGCTGGTGCGATCGTCAATACCGCTTCGGTCGCGGGGCTTGGCGCGGCGCCGAAAATGAGCATCTACAGCGCCTCCAAGCACGCGGTGATCGGCCTGACCAAGTCGGCTGCCATTGAATATGCCAAGAAGGGTATCCGTGTGAATGCGGTATGCCCGGCGGTCATCGACACCGACATGTTCCGCCGTGCCTACCAGGCCGACCCGCGCAAGGCCGAGTTCGCCGCTGCCATGCACCCGGTGGGGCGGATCGGCAAGGTCGAGGAGATTGCCAGCGCGGTGCTGTACCTGTGCAGTGACGGCGCAGCGTTTACCACCGGGCACTGCCTGACGGTGGATGGCGGGGCCACGGCGATCTGAGGCCACTGTCACTGCTCCTACGCCGAGCGTGCCGCCTGGGCGCCTTTCAGCGAGCCGGACAGCAAGGCCAGCCCAAGCGCCACGCACCCCACCGTCAGCGCCCCACCGAACACCAGCAAGGCCAACCGCGCCCCGAGCCGGTCACTCAGCAGCCCGGTGACGATCACCGGCAAGCTGAACCCAAGGTACGCCAGCAGGAAGAACCCGGCACTGGCCCGGGTCTTCTCGCTGCCAGCCAGCTGGTTCACCGCCGCCAGACCGCCCAGGTAGATAAACCCATAGCACGCACTGCTGGCTGCTACTGCCCCCAGCAACACCGCCCCGAGCCTGCCGCTGTCTGCTCCCCAGGCCAGCACGGCATAGCTGCACGGCAATATCAACAGCCCCAGCAGCGTGGCCGTACGGCTGTCCAGGCGCCGCGCCATCGGCTGGAACACCAGCCCGCAACTAATCACGCAGAAGGTCGAGAACCCTGACCAGACGCTTAGCCCATGCTGGCGCAGTATGCCTGGCAGCAAGGCGATGACCAGCCCCGAGCAGGCCCATGCCAGCAGGATGGCCAGGCCATAGCCGACGCTGCCACGCGGGTAGCAAGGCAGGCGCAGCATACGGGTGCGCTGTGCCGGGCGTGGGTCCGGCAGGCGCCATACCAGCGCCATGGCCACTGCCGCCAGCAGCAGTTGCCAGTAGAAGCTGCCCGGGGTCAGGCTGGGGCCACGTAGCAGGAACAGGCTGGTCAGCGCTGCGCCCAGGCCAAAACCCACTGATGTGCTGGCCGTCACCCAGTTGGCGGCGCGAGGGCCATGCTCGCTGCCCATCAGCTCGCCCATGTAGGCGGTCGCCGTGGCGGTGGCCAGGGCGGTGCCGAGGCCCAGGCACGCCCGCGCCAGGCCTAGGGTGTGCAAGCTCGGGGCCAGCAGCATCAGCCCAGTGGCGATCATCGACAGGGCCAGGGCGGCCAGGATCAGCGGTCGGCGCCCGACCCGGTCGGCCAGGCCACCCAAGGCCAGCAGCACTGGCAAAACGCCGAGCACATAGCTGGCGAATGCTACCGCCGTGGCGCCGGCGCCTTGGCCGGAAAGGTCGGCGTAGGTGATATACAGCGGGGCCGGCAAGTTGACGGCCATGGTGATCAGGCAGAGGGCGAAGGCCAGTCGAGCCGGAGCGAAGGGCATGGGTAGGGTCCTGGTTTTGTCGTATTTGCGCCGGCCGCTTGGCAGGTTTACCCGCGAAAGGGCCAGCCCTGCCTACTCTGGTGCCTGCCCATTCCACTCACCAGATACACCCTCAGCGCATTTATGCTTAACTGTTCGCTCAAAACCAGCAAACAGTAACCACAATGCACCTGACCCTCGACCGCACCAGTCCTACGCCCTTGGTGCAGCAACTCACCGACCAGTTGCAAACCTGGATCGACCAGCAGCGCCTGCGCCCCGGGGCACGCCTGCCGTCAATCCGCGCCCTGGCCCTCAGCCAGGCGGTCAGCGCGTCGTGTGTGATCGAAGCCTATGACCGCCTGGTTGCCAGTGGCTGGCTGGAAGCGCGTCATGGCACCGGTTTTTTCGTCGCCGAGCGCAAACCCGGCCTGGCAGCAGACGACACCCAACCCTGGGGCGAAGCCGCAGACGGCAGTTGGCGGCAATTCCGCGAGGGCCATGACGAACTGCTCAAGCTGGGCTGCGGCTGGCTGCCGAGCAACTGGCGCGCCGCTACCGAGCTGGCCCAAGTGGTGCGCCAGGTCAGCTGCGGCAACCCTCAGGACCTGTTCGACTACTGCCCACCCCTGGGCCTTGCCAGCCTGCGCCAGCAGTTGCACAAGCGCCTGGCGCAACAGGGCGTCGCCGCCGGCCCCGAACGTATCCTCACCACCCATGGCGCCAGTCATGGCCTCGACCTGCTGGTGCGCACCTTGCTGCGTCCGGGCGACACGGTGCTGGTGGAAAACCCCGGTTATTACAACCTCTACAACCTGCTGCGCCAGCACCAGGTGCAAATGCTGCCGGTACCGCGTGGCGCCGAGGGGCCCGACCTGGCAACTCTGGAAGCGCTGCTGGGCACGCACAAGCCACGCTGCCTGTTCATCAACAGCCTGTACCACAACCCCACCGGCACCAGCCTGACGCCCAAGGTGGCCTACCGCCTGCTGGAGCTGGCCCGCGAGCATGATCTGCGCATCATCGAGGACGATATCTACGCCGACTTCCAGGAGGGGCCGGCTACTCGCCTGGCCACGCTCGACAGCGAGCAGCGGGTCATCTACATGGCCAGCTTCTCGAAAACCCTCAGCAGCTCGCTGCGGGTCGGCTATCTGGTCGCCGACCCGGCATTGGTGGCGCGCCTGGCCGAATTGAAGATGGTCAGCGGTATCGGCACCTCGCGTTTTGCCGAGAAGGTAGTGGGGCAGATGCTGGCCAATGGCAGCTACCGCAAGAGCATGCAGCGCCTGCGTGTACGCCTGGGGCAGCACATGGCGAAGTTGCTTGGCCAGCTGGAACTGGCGGGCTGGCAAGTGTTCTGCGAACCCTATGGCGGCATGTTCGTCTGGGCGCGTGTGCCAGGGCGTGATTTCGCCAGCCTGGAGCGTCTGGCGCTGCAGCATGCGGTGTTGCTGACCCCGGGGAGCGCCTTCGATTACCAGGGCGCTGCCAGCGCCTGGTTGCGCATCAATGTCGCCTATGGGCAGGACGCCCGTGCGCAAGCCTTCTTTCAGCACGCAGGGCGACCTCTGCAAAGCTGATAGCGACACGCTCATAGCTATTTGACACTATTCTGGCGTCAGGCCCTTGTTCATCGGCTGGCAACGTTGCCACCCTTGGCCTTCAAGATAACCTCGCCAGCAGAAGGGGAATCGGCAATGGGCGCGAGCAAGCACGGTGTGCTGGCCAACCTGGGCATGGCCCGCAAACTCAGCCTGGGTTTTGCCCTGGTGCTGGTGCTGACCCTGGCGGTAGCGGCCATCGGCATCGCTGCGCTGCACAGCGTTGGCCAGCGCTTCGACAGCCTGCGCCAGCTGGGCCAGTTCAATACCGACCTGCTGCGCCTGCGCCAGCATGAGCAAGCGTTCGCCCTGCGCTCTGACATAAAACAGGCCGAGGCCTTGCGCAGCGGCCTGCAGAGCCTGGCCGAACGTGCGCGTGGCCTGCCGGCACTGGCCGCGGCGGAGGCCGACCTGACGGCCTATGGGCAGGCGTTCGAGGCCTTTGTCGAGGCGGTGCAGGCCAAGGAGCTGGCGCTGGACATGGCCAGCTGGTCGGTGTCCAGCGTGGCCAACAACCTCGATGTGCTGCAGTCCGGCCTGGCCGACGATGGCGTCTACACCCTCAAGCAGTCCCAAGGTCAGGAGGGCGGTACCTTCCTGGAACAGGCTGCGCAGGTGGCGCAGGTGTCGCGGCTGATGCTGCAGGCCATGGACGAAGCGCGTGTACGCCTGGAAAAAAGCCGCAAAGGGGAAGAGGGCGTCAGCCAGGAGCGCATCGCCCAGACTGTAGAGGCCGCCAGCCTGGTCGGCCAGTTGCAGGGCGCGGTCAGCGACGCCGGCTACCAGAGCGTGCTGGGCGAAGTGGCGGGGCACATCGGCAGTTTCTCGGAAAAACTCAACGAATACACTGACCAGCTGGCCCGTGAGCAAGGGCTGAAGGCGCAACTACAGGCCAGTGCCGAGCAGGTCACCGGGCGGGTCGACCAGGCCTACCAGGCGCAGGAGCAGGCGCTGCAGGGCGAACTGCAGCGCAACGCCGTGGCCATTGGCCTGGCGACAGCCCTGGCACTGTTGGTCGGTGTGCTGGCCGCCTGGTTGATCACCCGTGCCGTGGTCGGCCCGCTCAAGCATGTGATCGCCCGCGCACAGCGTATTGCCGCCGGTGAGCTGGGCTTTGACGCCCAGGCGCCACGTCGTGATGAAGTGGGCCAGCTGATGCAGGCCATGCAGCAGATGGCGGAGGGGCTGTCGGGAATCGTCAGCGGTTTGCAGCAGGGTATCGAGCAACTGGCCGGTAATGCCCAGGCGCTGTCGGCGGTGACCGAGCAGACCAACCGCGAAGTGGGCAGCCAGAAGGATGAAACCGAGCAGGTGGCGACGGCCATGCAGCAGATGACGGCTACCGTTCACGATGTGGCGCGCAACGCCGAAGAGGCGGCCCAGGCCGCCCAGGCTGCCGACGAAAAGGTCGATTCCGGGCAGCAGGTGGTGCGCCAGAGCATGCAGCGTATCGAGCAGCTGGCGGCGGCAGCGGAAACCGCCAGTGCCGGCATCGACAGCCTCAGTGCCGAGATCCACACCATTGGCGATGTGCTGGAAGTGATCAAGAGCGTGGCCGAACAGACCAACCTGCTGGCGCTCAATGCTGCCATCGAAGCGGCCCGGGCCGGTGAGCAGGGGCGTGGTTTCGCCGTGGTGGCTGACGAGGTACGGGCCCTGGCGCGACGTACCCGGCAATCGACAGAGCAGATCGAAACCTTGGTTGCCAGCCTGCGCGGCAATGCCCAGCAGTCGGTGGCGCAGATCCGCGGCAGTACCGAGCTGGTGCGCCTCGCGGTTGCCGATGCGTTGCAGACCGAAAGCGCGTTGGGCAGCATTGCCGCGGCCGTGTCGTTGATCCAGCAGATGAACCAGCAGATTGCTGCGGCGGCCGAGCAGCAGAGCTCGGTGGCGGAAGAGATCAGCCGCAGCGTCACGCAAATCCGCGGCAGTGCCGATCAGGCGGCACTGGCGATGCAGGACAATGCCCGGTCGAGCATCGAGCTGGCGCAGCTGGGTACCGATCTGAAGGGGATGGTGGGGCATTTCAGGTTGTGATCTGAGCCTGGGGCTTGTGTTGCCTGTACCAGCCTCTTCGCGGGCACGCCCGCTCCCACAGGGATATTACTGAACCAGAGGGCAGTGTGGGAGCGGGCGTGCCCGCGAAGAGGCCGGTATAGGCAACAAATACCTTCAGGCCCTGCGCGGGTTGAGGATGAACAAGGTCAACACCCCCGCCACGATCCCCCAGAACGCCGAGCCGATGGAGAACAAGGTCAACCCTGAAGCCGTGACCATGAAGGTGATCAACGCCGCCTCACGCTCGCGCGCTTCGCTCATGGCCACGGTCAGCCCGTTCATGATCGAGCCGAACAGGGCCAATGCAGCGATCGACAGCACCAGCTCTTTTGGCAACGCCGCAAACAACGCCGCCAAGGTCGCGCCGAACACCCCGGCAATACCATAGAAAACCCCGCACCACACCGCCGCGGTATAACGTTTGGCCGGGTCTTCATGGGCATGTGGGCCGGTGCAGATCGCTGCGCTGATCGCCGCCAGGTTGACCCCGTGCGAGCCGAATGGCGCCAGCAACAGCGAGGCAAAGCCGGTGGCCGAGATCAACGGCGAGGCCGGTACCTGGTAGCCATCTGCGCGCAGCACGGCCACCCCGGGCATGTTCTGCGACGTCATGGCCACCACGAACAGCGGAATGCCGATGCTGATGGTCGCCGCCAGCGAGAAGCTCGGCGTGGTCCACACCGGCGTGGCGACCTCCAGGCGGAAGCCGCTGAAGTCCAGCAGGCCCAAGGCGCCGGACAATGCCGTACCCACCAGCAGCGCGGCCAGCACGCAGTAGCGCGGCGACAGGCGTTTGATCAGCAGGTAGCTGAAGAACATGCCCAGCACCAGCAAGGTGCGGTGCTGGGCGGCCACGAAGATTTCGCTGCCGATCTTGAACAGGATGCCGGCCAGCAGCGCCGAGGCCAATGAGGCGGGGATGCGTTTGACCAGGCGCTCGAAGCTGCCGGTCAGGCCACAGATCAGCACCAGTACGGCGCAGGTGATGTAGGCGCCGATCGCTTCGCCATAACTCACCCCACCCAGGCTGGTGATCAACAGGGCGGCACCCGGGGTGGACCAGGCCACGGTGATTGGCGTGCGGTAGCGCAGCGACAGGCCGATGCTGCATACCGCCATGCCAATCGACAACGCCCAGATCCACGAAGAAATCTGCGCGCTGGTCAGCCCGGCCGCCTGGCCGGCCTGGAACATCAGCACCAGCGAACTGGTATAGCCGGTGAGCATGGCGATGAAGCCGGCGACAATCGCCGACGGGGAGCTGTCCGCCAGTGGCCGCAGGCGAGCGGAAGTGGCATCGGTCATGAACAAAATCCTTGTAAAGGTGTAAGCAGTTTTTTCAGACTACAGCGCGCAAGAATGATCCTTGCCATACAGCGGTCATTGCTTTTAGCCGTACAGTCGCCAACTATTGGGCGCAAATGCACAACTGCTTGGGAGTGAAGGGGCGATGTACAAGGTCTATGGCGACTACCAGTCGGGCAATTGCTACAAGATCAAGCTGATGTTGAGCCTGCTGGGCCGGCCGTATGAATGGCACGCGGTGGACATTCTCAAGGGCGAGACGGAAACGCCCGAATTTCTGGCGATGAACCCCAACGGCAAGGTGCCGGTGTTACAACTGGAAGACGGCAGCTACCTGTGGGAGTCCAATGCCATCCTCAACTTCCTGGCCGACGGCAGCGAGTTCCTGCCTGCCGAGCCGCGCCTGCGTACGCAGGTGCTGCAGTGGCAGTTCTTCGAACAGTACAGCCATGAGCCGTACATCGCCGTGGCGCGTTTCATCCAGTTCTACCTGGGCTTGCCGGACGATCGCGTGGAGGAGTATCGCAAGCTGCACAAGGGCGGCTACAAGGCACTGAGGGTGATGGAGCGGCAGTTGCAGATGACGCCGTACCTGGTCGGTGACCAGTACTCGATTGCCGATGTGGCGTTGTATGCCTATACCCACGTGGCGCATCAGGGCGGCTTCGACCTGGCCGATTATCCGGCAGTGAGGGCTTGGCTGGAGCGGGTCAGCAGCCACCCGCGGCATGTGCCGCTGGCGGGCTGATCTTTAACCTGTGCCGGCCTCTTCGCGGGTGAACCCGCTCCCACAGGTATCCCGCTGACGTCAGGTTCAGTGATATCCCTGTGGGAGCGGGTTTACCCGCGAAAGGGCCGGTACAGGCTGCCTACAAACCGTCAGGCCGACGCGAACCGCTCATCCAGGTAGGCAATGATGGCCTTGGACTCATACATCCAGGTCACCTTGCCGGCTTCTTCGATGCGCAGGCACGGCACTTTCACCCGGCCGCCGCCTTCCTCCAGGGCCTGGCGGTGGAGCGGGTCGTTCTTCGCATCACGCAGCGCCACCGGCACGTTCAGGCGGTGCAGGGTGCGCCGGGTCCTGACGCAGAACGGGCAGGCATGGAACTGATACAGCGCCAGGCCCTTGGCCGCCTGCTCGACGCGGGCCTGGGCGGCGGCGTCGCGCTTGCGCTTGGCCGGGCGGCTGATCCAGTCGCCGAACACGATGAGCTGGCCGAGGCCAACCCGCAGGGCTTTGACGATCATGGGCAACTCCTGAACATGAAAAAGCCGACCCGGCGGGGTCGGCTCGGGGCGGCAGCCGGTCACTTGATCAGGCTGAGGAACTCGCTGCGGGTGGCGGCGTTTTCGCGGAATTCACCCAGCATCACCGAGGTGATCATGGTCGAGTTCTGTTTCTCGACACCGCGCATCATCATGCACATGTGCTTGGCTTCGATGACCACGGCCACGCCCGCCGCACCGGTAACCTGCTGCACGGCCTCGGCGATCTGGCGGCTGAGGTTTTCCTGGATCTGCAAGCGGCGGGCGTACATGTCGACAATGCGGGCCACTTTCGACAGGCCCAGGACCTTGCCCTTGGGCAGGTATGCAACGTGGGCCTTGCCGATGAACGGCAGCATATGGTGTTCGCACATCGAATACAGCTCGATGTCCCGGACCAGCACCATTTCGCTGTTATCAGAGCTGAACAGCGCATTGTTGGTGACTTCTTCCAGGGTTTGCTCATAACCGCGGCAAAGGTACTTCATCGCCTTTGCAGCCCGCTTGGGCGTGTCGAGCAGGCCCTCACGGGAGACGTCCTCGCCAAGCTGGCTGAGGATCTCGGTGTAGTTCTGTTCCAGGGACATGGATCTACCTGTGGGAAAAATCGCAAAGACGAAGGGTACGGCGGCGAGGGCGGCGCTGCAAGCGCGGCGTTACTCGTCGCGGCCTTCGAGCATGGTTCGCTTGAGCATCACGTACACGGCGCCGGTGCCGCCATGGCGGGCGTTGCACGAGGCAAACCCCAATACCTGCGGGTGCTGGCGCAGCCAGGTGTTGACGTGGCTCTTGATCATCGGGCGCTTGCCGTCCAGGCGCGCGGCCTTGCCGTGGGTAACCCGCACGCAGCGCACTTCCAGCCGGGTCGCTTCGGCGATGAAATCCCACAGGGTTTCGCGGGCCTTTTCCACGCTCATGCCGTGCAGGTCGAGGCTGCCCTCGAACGGAATCTGCCCCAGCTTCAGCTTGCGCAACTGGCCTTCCTGCACGCCGTCGCGACGCCACAGCAGTTCGTCTTCGGCGCCAACGTCGATGACGAACTGGTCGGACATGCCGTCGATCACCAGCGCCTTGTCACTGCGCACGGTCGCCGCCTGGCGCAGGCCGGCCAGCTGCTGGCGGTCGGCCTTGGGTTTGCCGACTTCGGCGCGGTCGTGCCGGATCGGCTTCACGCCGCGCACCTCGGCCTTGAACAGGGAAAAATCGTCGTCTTGCATGATGCCTCCACGTGGGCGGCGTAGTTTACGCGACTGCAGGGCCGTGTGCAGCCTGTCCCGGCGACAGGGCTGCAACAGGTTTCAGTCGTGCTTTTTCATCAGGTGCGGCGCCAGGTTCAGCTCGCGCCCGCGGCGCAGGCGAATGCGGCTGCGGCGCCAGAAGCGTACGCCGAGCCACAGCAGCAGCAAGCCAGCCACGCTCAATACGGCGGACAACGGCTTGTTGGCATTGAGTTCCGCCAGGGCAGGGTAGTTGCCCAGCAGGCCGGCGACACCGGCCATCGCCAGCAGCACGCCCAGGGTGGCCAGCAGGGCCGACAGGCCGGCCGCCAGCCGCGCGCCCCAGTTACGCGGTTCGCGCGGGCGCAGGCTCTTGGCGTCGAAACTGCCTTTGAGCTTCATTCCGCTCTCCTCTTTGGATACCCGGAATTCGACCTGGGGCTCACCATCGCGTTCAGATCAGGCTGGCGGTGGGGGCCACGCAAGCGAAGTTGTCGGCCATCACGGCCATTTCACACTGGTGAATCTGCGCGGCCGGGATCACCCCATCCTTGAATGCCAGGTCGCGGGTCGCCGAAGCGTCTTCCACCAGGGTGCAGCGGTAACCATAGTCCTTGGCACGGCGCACGGTGGTGCTGACGCTGGAATGGCTCATGAAGCCGCACACGATCAGGTCCAGGTGGCCCAGTTCCTGGAGGGTCTCGTGCAGCTTGGTGTTCTTGAACGCGTTGGGCATGCGTTTTTCGATGACGATCTCGCCTTCCAGCGGCTCCAGCCCCGGAATGAACTGACCGGCCGGCCCCTGTGGGTCGAAGCGGCCACCGACGGTGCCCAGGTGGCGAACATGGATGATCGGACGGCCGCTCTTGCGCGCGGCGTCGAGCAACCTGGCGATGTTGGCCACGGCCTCGTCCATGCCCGACAGCGCCAGGGGCCCGCTGAGGTACTCCTTTTGCGCATCGATGACGATCAGGCTGGCGTGGCTCAGCTTGGCCGGCGGGTAATCGCGGCCAGTGAGGCGGAACATCGTGGTTGGAACGGACATCAAGGGCTCCTTGGATAGGGCTTTTGTATACCTATTGTCCCCTGCCTTGGCGCCAATGGGAATGGTTGACAATGCAAGCGGCATGATTACTGGCCTGCGGCTGGTCGGCAGGCAGCCCGAGGGAACAAATGTGCGGTCGGGGCTGTTAGACTTTTGTCCGGTCTGAATTAGGAGTACCCCGTGATCACATCCCGTCTGCGCACGCTGCGCGACTACATCCGCTGGGCGGTCAGCCGCTTCCACGAGCACGACCTGTTCTTCGGCCACGGTGCCGACAACGCCTGGGACGAGGCCCGCCTGCTGGTGCTCGGCGCGGTGCATCTGCCGTGGGAGGTGGCCGACAGCTACCTGGACTGCCGCCTCGAGGACGACGAGCGGGTGCGCCTGCAGCACCTGCTGAAGCGCCGCATCGAAGAGCGCGTACCGGCCGCCTACCTGTTGGGCGAGGCCTGGTTCTGCGGCATGTCGTTCATCGTCGACCCGCGCGTGCTGGTGCCGCGTTCGCCGATTGGCGAGCTGATCGAGAAACGCTTCGAGCCGTGGCTGGCCAGCGAGCCGGCGCGCATTCTCGACCTGTGCACCGGGTCGGGCTGCATCGGTATCGTTGCCGCCGATGTGTTCCCCGACGCCGAGGTGGTGCTGGCCGACCTGTCCTTCGACGCGCTTGAGGTGGCCAACCAGAACATCGAGCGGCATGGCCTGGAAGGGCGCGTGTACACCGTGCAGGGCGACGGTTTTGCCGGTTTGCCTGGGCAGCGTTTCGATCTGATCCTGTCCAACCCGCCGTATGTCGATGCCGAGGACTTCGACGACATGCCGGCCGAGTACCACCACGAACCCGAACTGGGCCTGGCCTGCGGCAACGACGGCCTGGACCTGGTTCGGCGCATGCTGGCCGAAGCGGCCGACCACCTGACCGACAAGGGCTTGCTGATTGTCGAAGTGGGCAACAGCCAGGTGCATGTCGAGGCGCTGTACCCTGAAGTGGACTTCGCCTGGCTGGAGTTCGAGCGCGGCGGGCACGGCGTGTTCATGCTGACCGCCGAGCAGTGCCGTCAGCATCAGCAACTGTTCAAGGCCCGGGTCTGACGCCAGGCCCTCACCGCCACAGTTACCGCGCCGCCGTTGAATGCAGTGCGGTAACTGAGGGCGCGGGTTTACTCGCGCTGCAGTGTCAGCGGGTGGCGATCCAGATCAGCAACCCGGCCTGAAAGACCGCAAAGGCCACCAGGCAGGTAATGGTAAAGCGCAGGCCACTGTCTTCACGCTGGTACTTGGCCACCCGTTCATCACGCTCACGCAGTTGCCCTTCCTTTTCCTGCAACTGCTGGTCAGCCTGCTGCAGCAGGCCGGCAGCATCCAGGATCTCCACCCGCTGCACATGCTCGCTGTTCCAGGCCCCTTTGAGCTGGCCCACCGTCGTTTCCACGGTACGGCCCTTCAGGTGCTGGCTGTCCTCGTACTCCACCTCGATGCCCATCGCGCGCAGGCAGTGGTCGCGGCGCAGGCGCGAGTCTTCGTTCAGCGCATCCTTGCTTGGCAGCGCCACACTCTCGACGCGGTAATGCGACCAGTTGCGCTGCAGCCACTGCACGGCCTGGGCCAGTAGGAAGCGGCCCAGGCCACGGTTCAACGGTTCCAGTTGCAGGCCGGTTTCAGCACCCATGCGCACCAGGCGTTCGGTGTGGTCGACGCGAATGTCCAGGCGGTTCTGTTCCCTGTGCACCTTCTGGCCCGGCAGTCTGATTTCCATGCGCAGCAGGCTGTGGGCCTTGTCATGGCGCTCGGCGTAGCCGAACTGCACAAAGCGCAGCGGCCGTGCGCCGGTGCTGCGGTCGGTGGGCAGGGCGGCCAGGCGCAGTAGCTGGAAATGTTCGGTGGTCAGCTCGGCCCAAGGCAGGGCCGGGCTTTCCTGGGATTCTTCGGCCGGCTCTGCGGCGGCGGGAGTAGTGGTCATCAGGGCTTGTCCTCGGCTATGCCCGCTGTATCGGCAGGCAGGCCGCAGACCTGAGCCCGTTGCCCTCACGCCGAAGGCAAATGCTGGATGAACGTCACGATCCGTTCACCCAGCTCGCGCGCCAGCGGCAGCTCGGGGTTGAGGTAGCTGTCGCGTTGCTGGCTCATGCCCTTGGGGCTGATGCGCAACATATGGTTCATGCCGTCGATCAGGACCAGCTGGGCATCCGGCTTGGCTGCCTTCAGCCGTTCGGCATCGTCCACATCCACCTGCACGTCGTTGCGCCCCTGCACGATCAGCGCGGGCATGGGCAGGCGGGCGACGGCCGCCGCAGGGTTCTGCCGGAACAGCGAAATCAGGTAGGGCTGCACGCTGGGGCGGAACACCTGGCGCAACGGTGCCGGTACTTCCAGGCTGGTCTGCCCGGCCTGCAGGCGGTCGAGCAGGGCACTGCCACCGGCCAGTTGCGCCGGCGGCAGGCGCTGGGCCAGCTGTTCGCGCAGCACCTCGGCCAGCGGTCGGCCACTGCCAGCCAAGGTAATCACCGCACTGGCACCGGCCTGCTCGGCAGCCAGGCTGGCGATCAGCGCACCTTCGCTATGGCCGACCAGGATCAGCGGGCCAAAGCGCGGGTCGGCCTTGAGCTTGCGGCTCCAGGCGACCACATCAGCCACGTAGCGCTCCACGCTGAGGTCGCGCTCGTCGGGGGTGGCCGGCTGGCTGGCGGCGACACCGCGCTTGTCATAGCGCACGCTGGCGATGTGCTCGTTGGCCAGCAGCAGGGCCAGGCGCTTGAGGTTGTCGATCCGGCCCGAGGCCGGGTTGTTGCCGTCGCGGTCGGTGGGCCCGGAGCCGGCGATGATCAGCACGACTGGCGGCGGGGTGGCTTGCTGCGGCAACAGCAGGCTGCCGTGCAGCACGCCCTGGCCGGTATCGAGGTCGATCGGGCGTTGCAGCACGCTGGGGGCAGCCTGGGCCAGGCTGGTGCACAGCAGGAAGAACAGGGCGACGAGGCGCGACATCATGCGGTACTACAGTAGGGAGATGTCACTTTGACCTTATGGCCGTGCGAAGGTTCTCGGCCTGTGCATGGCAGGCTCGGCCTGTTCGCCGGTAAACCCGCTGCCACAGGTTGACGATGCCCAGCACAGGCGAGCAATCCATCTGTATACTGCCGCTTTCGTTCACTTCAGGCAGATCTCGCGGAGCGTCCATGTCCGGCAATACCTACGGCAAGCTGTTCACTGTCACCACCGCAGGCGAGAGCCATGGCCCGGCGTTGGTCGCCATTGTCGATGGATGCCCACCGGGCCTGGAAATTTCCCTTGCCGACCTGCAGCACGACCTCGACCGGCGCAAGCCCGGCACCAGCCGGCACACCACCCAGCGCCAGGAAGCCGACGAGGTCGAAATCCTCTCCGGCGTGTTCGAAGGCCGTACCACCGGCTGCTCGATCGGCTTGCTGATCCGCAACACCGACCAGAAGTCCAAGGACTACTCGGCGATCAAGGACCTGTTCCGCCCGGCCCACGCCGACTACACCTACCACCACAAATACGGCATCCGCGACTACCGCGGCGGTGGCCGTAGCTCGGCCCGCGAAACCGCGATGCGCGTGGCCGCAGGCGCGATCGCCAAGAAGTACCTGGCCACCCAGGGCATCACCGTGCGTGGCTACATGAGCCAACTGGGGCCGATCGAGATCCCGTTCAAGAGCTGGGAGTCGGTGGAACAGAACGCCTTCTTCAGCGCCGACCCGAGCAAGGTACCGGAGCTGGAGGCCTACATGGACCAGCTGCGCCGTGACCAGGACTCGGTGGGCGCCAAGATCACCGTGGTCGCCGAAGGTGTGATGCCGGGCCTGGGCGAGCCGATCTTCGACCGCCTGGATGCCGAACTGGCCCATGCGCTGATGAGCATCAACGCGGTCAAGGGCGTGGAAATCGGCGCCGGCTTCGCCAGCGTGGCACAGCGTGGTACCGAGCACCGTGACGAGCTGACCCCGCAAGGCTTCCTCAGCAACAACGCTGGCGGCATCCTCGGCGGCATCTCCTCGGGCCAGCCGATCGTTGCCCACCTGGCACTGAAGCCGACCTCCAGCATTACCACCCCGGGCCGCTCCATCGACATCGACGGCAACCCGGTGGACGTCATCACCAAAGGCCGCCACGACCCGTGCGTAGGCATCCGCGCCACACCGATCGCCGAGGCGATGATGGCCATTGCGCTGATGGACCACCTGCTGCGTCACCGCGCGCAGAATGCCGAGGTGAAGGTGAACACCCCGGTGCTGGGCCAGCTCTGATTCGCCAGTACCGGCCTCTTCGCGGGCATGCCCGCTCCCGCAGGTTCCTCACCGCTTTCAGAGTCTGTGGGTTCCCTGTGGGAGCGGGCGCGCCCGCGAAGAGGCCGGCACAGGTCCCCACAAGGGCATCCCATGCAGCAACCCATCCCCTACTGGCGCCTGTCCAGCTTCTACCTGTTCTACTTCGCCCTGCTCGGTTCCACCGCCCCGTTCCTGGCGCTGTACTTCGACCACCTGGGCTTCTCCCCGGCGCGTATCGGCGAGCTGGTGGCCATCCCCATGCTCATGCGTTGCGTCGCCCCCAACCTGTGGGGCTGGCTGGGCGATCGCACCGGCCAGCGCCTGTTGATCGTGCGCCTGGGCGCGCTGTCGACGCTGGCCACCTTCGCCCTGATCTTCTTCGGCAAGAGCTACGCCTGGCTGGCACTGGTCATGGCCCTGCATGCGTTCTTCTGGCACGCGGTGCTGCCACAGTTCGAGGTCATCACCCTGGCCCACCTGCATGGGCAAACTGCGCGCTACAGCCAGGTACGCCTGTGGGGCTCGATCGGCTTCATCCTCACCGTGGTCGGCCTGGGCCGGCTGTTCGAGTGGCTGAGCCTGGATATCTACCCGGTGGCCCTGGTCACGATCATGGCCGGCATCGTCGCCGCCAGCCTGTGGGTGCCCAATGCACAGCCGCTGGAGCAGGGCGAGTGCCGCAGCGCCGGCGGCTTCCTGCAGCAGCTGCGTGCCCCCGGGGTGATCGCGTTCTATGCCTGCGTGGCGTTGATGCAACTCAGCCACGGGCCGTACTACACCTTCCTCACCCTGCACCTCGAACACCTCGGCTACAGCCGCGGTGCCATCGGCCTGCTGTGGGCCCTTGGCGTGGTGGCGGAAGTGCTGGTGTTCATGCTCATGAGCCGGATCTTCGCGCGCTTTTCCGTGCAACGGGTGTTGCTGGCCAGCTTCGTGCTGGCGGCGCTGCGCTGGCTGCTGCTGGGTAACCTGGCCGGCGAGCCGACAGTGCTGGTGTTCGCCCAGCTGCTGCACGCGGCCACCTTCGGCTGCTTCCACGCCGCCAGCATCGCGTTCGTCCAGGCCAGCTTCGGTGCCCGCCAGCAGGGCCAGGGCCAGGCGCTGTATGCGGCGCTGTCCGGCACTGGCGGGGCGCTGGGGGCATTGTATTCTGGCTACAGCTGGAAACTGCTGGGGCCCACCTTCACCTTTGGTATGGCCAGTGCCGCAGCCTTGGCTGCAGCCGTTATCATTGCCCTTTGTTCGCAACCGACCAGGACCCGCCCCTGATGAGCATTCTCAGCGTTTTCCACCCCTCCAGCCAGGAACTGCCGAACAAGGTGCTGACCCACCACGACGACATCGCAGCCACCCTGGCCGAGCAGGGCGTGCGCTTTACCCAGGCCGAGCATGGCCTGCGGGTGCGCCCGGGTACGGCCCAGGACGAGGTGCTGGAGGCCTGCCGCGAGCACTTGGACCAGTTGATGACAGCGCATGGCAGCAAAGCCTTCGTGGTGCTCAACCGTGACGGCGAGGCCCCGGCGCAGGTGGACGTGCGCGATGAGCATGTGCATGACGCCGACGAGGTGTTTGCCGTGATCAGCGGGCGGGCGCAGGTTGGCCTGCGTTTGGGGGATTGGGTGTATTCGGTGCTGTGCGAGAAGGGTGACCAGCTGGTGGTGCCAGCGGGGACCCGGCGCTGGGTCGAGCTGGGCGATGCGCCGTTTTGCCTGGCGTTGCGTTTGTATGGCAGCGAGCAGGGGATGCAGCCGAGGTTTACCGGGGATGTGACTGCGCGGGCGTTTCTGGGCATTGATGAGTTGTGATGGCTTTGCCGGCCTCTTCGCGGGCTCGCCCGCTCCCACAGGTATATCGCCGAGCCTGAGGGCCGCGCTATGCCTGTGGGAGCGGGCGAGCCCGCGAAGAGGCCAGATCAACCAACACAAAACTCAGCGATAAGTCGGCAAGGCAAACCGCTGCTGGCTCTGCAGCATCGAAATCACCGGCAGTTCACTGGCCTGTTCGGCCAGATCCCGGCGAATCGCACTGATCGCCCACGAAAGCTGTTCGGCACTGTGCAATTGCGTATAGGTCAGTACCCGGCGGGTGACCTTGCCATCAGCAGCGCGCAGGGTCAGCAGCACACCGCCGTCGGGTCGGGCCTGGGTATTCACCTGGTAGGCCGAAAATACCGAAACGAACTTTTCCTGGATGAGGTCCATATCAACTCCTGGCTGTTGCGTGGCAGACGTGAGTTGAGTGTTGCAGTGACCGTGCCAGGAATTTTTTTCTGAAAAATCCCTTTAAATTCAGTTGTTTACGCATTTTTTTTCGAAACGCTGTCGTGCAAGCTGCACGGTCGTGCATTTTGCACAGTGCATATTGCACGACCCGTGGCCAGCTATCGGCCCGATAGAATCTGAACCTTTGACCCGGCAACCTTGCCTGACAAAGACTTGGGCAACGATTTCTGCCAGGAGGTTCCAAATGTCCAGCCAACCCACGCCTGCCACCATGACCGACGACGAAACCGCCGCCTTCGCCGAGCAGGTGTTCGAACGTGCTCGCCAAGGCGATGCCGAGATGCTCGGGCGCCTGCTTGCCAGCGGCCTGCCGGCCAACCTGCGCAACCACAAGGGTGACACCCTGCTGATGCTGGCCAGCTACCACGGCCACCACGACGCAGTGCGCGTGCTGCTGGCGCATGGCGCCGACCCGCTGATTGCCAACGATAACGGCCAGCTACCCATCGCCGGTGCCGCATTCAAGGGCGACCTGGCCATGATCCGCCTGTTGCTGGAGCACGGCGTACCGGTGGACGCCGCCGCGCAGGATGGCCGCACCGCGCTGATGCTGGCGGCCATGTTCAACCGCAGCGAAATCCTCGACTACCTGCTGGCCCAGGGGGCCGACCCGGCCCGTCAGGATGCCCGTGGTACCACCGCGTTGATGGCAGCGCAAACCATGGGGGCCGTGGACGCCGCAGCGCGGCTGCAAGTGCTGGCCGGCTAACCGCAAGGGGGCATTTGCGGCTATCCTTGGCGACTTTTCACCCGTCGCAGGCCCCCTTTCATGAAAACTCAGTTGCTCGAATTCATCAGCCTCATTGGCGCTGGCTGCATGCGCGAGGAAGACATCGAGCGCATCGCCGACGAGGCCGCCCAGGCCTACGCCGACCCCGCCGCCTTCCTGGCCGCCAACCCCGACATCAACTACGACGACAGCTTCCCCATCCCGCTGGGCGAATGGGTGGTGCTGGGCAGCCTGCCGGACACCGTGGTGTTCCAGGCCGACAGCTACCAGGACCTGTTCCAGCAGATCAGCGCTTCGTTCGACCAGAGCGTACCGTTCACCCTCAAGCCCAAGCAGTTGGCCCGCACCGAGCCGCTGACCGCGCTCAACCGCATTCAGGTGCAGATGGGGGCGCTGAACAAGGAAGCGGGGGGTTATGTACTGCTCAATTTCAGCCAGTTGCTGGATGACGAGCTGCAGATGGTGATGGTGGGGCAGAACGACCTGGCACGGGTGCTGGAGCTGGGGGCGGAACTCGGCATCAGGGTCGAGCCGGCCCTGGAAGCGTTGAAGGTGGCAGTACACGTCTGATTGCATCCTTTGCCTGTTCGCGGATAAATCCGCTCCTACAGGGCCGGTCCTGGCCCTGTAGGAGCGGATTTATCCGCGAGAGACCGGCCCAGGCAGTGGGTGACCTCAGCCCAGCGCTGTATCCAGAAACATCATCACCGCAAAGCCACCCATCAGCCCCAGGGTCGCCGTGGTCTGGTGCCCGTTGCGGTGGGTTTCGGGAATCACCTCGTGGCTCACCACGAAGATCATCGCACCCGCCGCCAGCCCCATGCTGATCGGGTAGGCCAGGGCAAAGCCGGTCGAGATACCCAGCCCGATCACCGCGCCGAGCGGCTCCATCAGCCCTGACCCGATCGCCACCAGTGCCGCTTTCAGGTTCGACAGCCCCGTGGCCCGCAGGGCCAGCGCCACGGCCAGGCCCTCGGGGATGTCCTGAATGGCAATGGCGGTGGTCAAGGGCAGGCCGATATTCATGTCACCGTTGGTGAAGCTGACGCCAATCGCCATGCCTTCCGGCAGGTTATGCAGGGTGATCGCCAGCACGAACAGCCACACCCGGCTGAACCGTTCGGTTTCCGGCCCGGCCACACCGACACGTTCATGCTCGTGCGGGGTGAAACGGTCCAGGCCGAGCATCAGCAGCACGCCCAGGCCCATGCCCACGACCACGGTAAACGCCGCAGCAGGGCCGTTGTCGGTAATTTCCCGGGCAGCGTCGAGGCCCGGCAGAATCAGCGAGAACGAACTGGCCGCCAGCATCATGCCGGCGGCAAAACCCAGCATCACGTCCTGGCTGCGCGTGCTGACATCACGCAGGACCACTGCCAGCACCGCACCCAGGGCGGTCGCGCCGAAGCCGGACAAGCCGCCCAGCGCTGCCAAATGCAAGTGCTGGGCATGGTCACCATTGATCGCGTTCCACAGGCTTGCCCCCAGCAGTACCAGCACCGCCAGCAGGCTCAGGGCCAGGCCGGCGCCGATCCACGGGCTGCTCTGCATCTGCTGGCGCCAGGCACTGACGGGTGAAGGCGGGGTGACGCTGTGGGTGTGTGCGGGTGGCATGGCAACCTCGAATCGGTGGATGGGGCAGTTTATGCAGTGACCCGCGCAAACGGCCAAGGATTCCCTTCTATCGACGTGATAGCTGGCTATGCTGTGCAGTAAAGCCTCTGGACAGGAGTTTGGGCATGGGGTCGACTTTCAACAGCCTGGTCGGGCTGATCATCCTGGCTCTGGATATCTGGGCCATTCTGAATGTCCTCAAGAGCGGCAGCGAAGTGGGTATCAAGGTGCTGTGGATCTTGCTGATCGCCTTGCTGCCGGTGGTGGGGCTGGTGATCTGGGCGATAGCCGGGCCGCGGGGAAATGTGCGTATCTGAGCGCCGTAACAGACAAAACCGGCAACAGCTTGGTGACAAAATTTTCACATTGGGTTAAAGAGAATTCGCCCCCGCACACAGCTGCGTTGGTAAACTCCTGCGCCATCTTCGCAAACCCGCCATCCTAGGACCTTCCCATTCATGGCCAACCCTGACGCCTTGAAGCAACGGGGCGCGCGAGCGCCGTTCACGCCGACCCTGAAATCCCACCTGGCCTTCACCCTGCTCAGCGGCCTGGTGATCATGTTGATGCTCAGCCTCGTGCGCCTGGCGCTGCTGGTCTACAACAGCGACATGGTCGGCGAAACGCCCTATGCGACTGTCGCCGAAGGCTTCCTCAACGGCCTGCGTTTCGACCTGCGGGTGGTGGTGTACCTGAGCATCCCACTGCTGCTGGCCATCCTCAGCCCCTGGGCCATGGCCCGGCGTGGCGTGTTCCGTTTCTGGCTGACCATCACCTCGAGCGTGGTGATGTTCCTCGGCCTGATGGAAATGGACTTCTACCGCGAGTTCCACCAGCGCCTCAACGGCCTGGTCTTCCAGTACATCAAGGAAGACCCGAAGACCGTGCTGAGCATGCTCTGGTACGGCTTCCCGGTGGTGCGCTACCTGCTCGCCTGGCTGTTCGGCACGTGGTTGCTGAGCCTGCTGTTCAAGGGCATTGACCGCATCACCCGTGGCGCTGGCGCCGGCGAGGTCACCCTGCAGCGCCGCGTGGCGCCGTGGTACAACCGCCTGGCAGTGTTCATGGTGATTCTGCTGGTGGCCGTGATTGCCGCGCGTGGCACCCTGCGCCAGGGCCCGCCGATGCGCTGGGGGGATGCCTTCACCACCGACTCCAACTTCGTCAACCAGCTGGGCCTGAACGGCACCCTGACCCTGATCGATGCCGCCAAGAGCCGTTTCGGCGAGGACCGCGCCAACATCTGGAAGCCGGTGCTCAAGCAGGATGTAGCCACGCAAAGCGTGCGCGAGCAGCTGCTGACCGCCCACGATACGCTGGTCGATGCCGACGAGGCAGCCATCCGCCGCGACTTCGTGCCGCCGGCCGAGCGCACCCTGCCGATCAAGAACGTGGTGGTGATCCTCATGGAAAGCTTCGCCGGCCATTCGGTCGGTGCGTTGGGCAGCCCCAACAACATCACCCCGTACTTCGACAAGCTGGCCAAAGAGGGCCTGCTGTTCGATCGCTTCTTCTCCAACGGCACCCATACCCACCAGGGCATGTTCGCCACCATGGCCTGTTTCCCCAACCTGCCAGGCTTCGAATACCTGATGCAGACCCCGGAAGGCGGCCACAAGCTGTCCGGCCTGCCGGCCCTGCTCAGCGCCCGCGACTACGACGACATGTACGTCTACAACGGCGACTTTGCCTGGGATAACCAGTCCGGGTTCTTCGGCAACCAGGGCATGACCACCTTCATTGGCCGTAACGACTTCGTCAACCCGGTGTTCTCCGACCCCACCTGGGGCGTGTCCGACCAGGACATGTTCGACCGTGGCGCCGAAGAGCTGGCCAAGCGCGACGGCAGGAAGCCGATCTATGCGCTGCTGCAGACCCTGTCCAACCACACGCCGTACGCACTGCCCAAGGACCTGCCGGTGGAAAAGGTCACCGGGCAAGGTCGCCTGGACGAACACCTTACCGCCATGCGCTACTCGGACTGGGCGCTGGGGCAGTTCTTCGAGAAGGCGCGCAAGGAGCCGTATTTCAAGGAGACCCTGTTCGTCATCGTCGGCGACCATGGCTTTGGCAACCACCAGCAGGTCACCGAGCTGGACCTGGGCCGCTTCAACGTGCCGTTGCTGCTGATTGCTCCGGGCATCCAGGAGAAGTTCGGTGCGGTCAACCACACCGTGGGTACCCAGGTCGACATCGTGCCGACCATCATGGGCCGCCTGGGTGGTCAAGCCCGGCATCAATGCTGGGGTCGCGACTTGCTCAACCTGCCTGAGGGCGACCAGGGCGTGGGCATGATCAAACCATCCGGCAGCGAGCAGATCGTCGGCCTGGTGCAAGGCGACCGCATCCTCATCGAGTCCAAGGACATGACCCCGCGCATGTACCGCTACCAGCTGGGTCGCGAGTTCAAGGCTGAACTGATCGAAAGCCCGGACCAGCCGGAAATGCTGAAGAAACTCGAGGCGTATATCCAGACGGCAACCAAGAGCCTGCTGGATAACACCGCTGGTGTCGTGCACGGTACACCGAAGTAAGGCGCAATCAGGGCCGCTTTGCGGCCCATTCGCCGGCAAGCCTCCCCCGACTGAACATTCTTCCTGCCCCAGGGTCATTTATTCAGGCATCACACACCTGTGTTCCTTGAATTGAGAGGGCTCGTTCAATGAAAGAGTGGGAAGTCATCTTTGCCGACCAGAAAGGCGAACCGTCCTCGCTGGTGCTGCATGCCGAGCATTGTCCCAGTGAAGAGGACGCCGCCCGGGCGATACGCTCGCACCTGTTCCCGGTGATGGATGAGCTGGACCTCAACGACTTCCAGGACCGCACCATTTCCCCCACCGCCCGCTGGCTCAAGGAGCAGAGCGGCGTGACCATCACCAGTATCCACGAAGCGCCCTGATCCGCTCGTTTGCGTGGTGCCCTGGCAGGCACTACGCTGGTGGAAGGTGCCTGTTGTTCTGCAGGTAGGCACCGCATCCCTTCGCGTCTTGCATCAGCTCGAACTGCCCGGCCGCTGCCGGCAGGTGCGTAGTGCACGGAAAGTCTATCCATCGCATTATTCAGGAGGACGATTCATGAGCAGCCAGAACGACGATATCAGCAGCAACGTCCTGCGCCAGATGAAAGCAGGCGGTTTTGACTTCACCCAGATCCACCCCATCGAGTTCTACGCGGTATTCCCCGACGAGGACGGGGCCCGTCGCGCTGCTGGGCAGTTTCGCGGCGAGTCCCTCAACGCCCAGGTCAAGGAGTTGGGTGACGGGGCCTGGCACCTGGAACTGAGCAAGGTCATGTATGCCACCTACGGTGGGATAGGTGACTTCGAAGAGACCTTCGAACAGCTGGTAACGCCCTATGGCGGCGAGGTGGAAGGCTGGGGAGTCAAGCAGGAGCGGGTCATCGCCTGAGCGTATTGTGCCGTTGCTTCGCGGGTTGGCCCGCGAAGCAGTACGCGCAGCGCTCAAGGCTTGCGCTTGGCCATGTGCGCCAGGTAGGCCAGCAGGTTATCCAGTTCCTGTTCGTTCAACACGCTTTGTGCAAACCCCGGCATTTTCGCCTGCGGCCATTGCCTCAGGCTCTGCGGGTCGCGAATCAACTGCCGCAGATACCCCGGCTGGAAATACTCGGTCGGGTTGTGCGGCACATTCAGGTCCGGGCCCAGCTGTGCATCACCCGCGCCGTTGAGCCGGTGACACGCCAGGCAGTTCTGCTGGAACAAGGCAAAGCCCTGGCGTACCGGGCTGTCGGCAGGCAGCTTCGGGTCGGGCAGCAGCGCCGGGAAGCGCGCCTCGACAGAGGCGAGCCTGCGAATCGTGGAAATCTGGAATGGCCACTGTTCCGGGTGGATGCCGCTGGCCTGCGGTGCGGTCCACACCAGGTAGAACGGCCCGGCACTCGGTTTGCCCTGGCCCAGTGCCGGCCACGGCTTGCCCGGGTCCTCCACTGCCAGCCAGGCCTGTGCCGGGCCTTTTTGCAGCAGCGGCGCGGCGGGCATTTCGGCAGCGAAGCCGTCCAGCGCTACTGCCTGCAGATGGTCCTTGGCGCTGACCCCCTCGAGCAGCACGGCCAGCGGTACCGCCCGATAGCGCATGGTCCGCTGATAGGAAACGTCCTGGTCAATGCTGATGTCCCGCGCCTGCGGGTGGGCCAGCAGGTCGGCACTGCTCCACTGGCGCGGCGTGGCGCCCAGTTCGAGCTGCAGTTGCGCCGCCGACAGCGGCAGGCTCAGGAACAACGCTAACAGTACAAGGCAGTGGCGCATGGGTAATCTCCGGCCGTCAAGGCCAGCAGGTTACCTGTGCGTTGCCTGTTGACGCCACAGCGGCAATCAGCCGAACAGCCGTGTCAGGTTCGGCAGGATCAGCAGCAGCGTCGTGGCGAAGAGAATGAGCCCAGCTTGGCGAATTTTCGATTGTGTGAACATGGCGGACCGCCTTCTTGTTGTTATTCCTGAATACCCGTTTGCTTCCCTGTCGAGCGTCGGGTCGATCGCAGTGGCGTTGCGTGACGCCGGAACTGCCTGCCTCTTGAAAGTGGATATACAACCAACAGTAGGGTGTGCGTCATCCATGTTTGAGAACCGTTTGTTCTAAAAATTTCCAATGTCAACTTTTTCAGCTATGAGGCCATGTGCCATCCGGCTGGCATCCTCTCGCTAGACAGTGGCGCAGGTGCCAGCGGCGCGCCGACGAAATGTGACCGTTCGTCAGTGCGTCCTACTTGCTTGTACGTGCCTTTCGCGTCAGTCTCTACAGCAGATTTCCACCTATGTCGTTCAGGACTATCCCTATGTCGTTACGCATCTGCATCCTTGAAACCGATGTCCTGCGACCGGAGTTGATCGCGCAGTACCAGGGCTATGGCAGGATGTTCGAGCAGCTCTTCTCGCGTCAGCCAATCGCTGCCGAATTTCGTGTGTACAACGTGATGAACGGCGACTACCCCGCCGACGACGAAGTGTTCGATGCGTACCTGGTGACCGGCAGCAAGGCCGATTCCTTTGGTACCGATCCATGGATCCAGACGCTCAAGGCCTACCTGCTGAAGCTTTACGAGCGTGGCGAGAAGCTGCTGGGGGTATGTTTCGGCCACCAGTTGCTGGCGTTGACCCTGGGCGGCAAGGCCGAACGCGCCGAGCAGGGCTGGGGCGTGGGTATTCATCGCTATTCGCTGGCGGCCCATGCGCCATGGATGGACCCGGAAGTGTCGGAACTGACCCTGCTGATCAGCCACCAGGACCAGGTGACCGAGTTGCCCGCGGGGGCCACGGTGATTGCGTCCAGTGATTTTTGCCCGAACGCGGCGTACCACATCGGCGACCAGGTGCTGTGCTTCCAGGGTCACCCGGAATTCGTCCACGATTATTCTCGTGCGCTACTGGACGCGCGCCAGCAATACCTGGGGGATGAGGTGTACCACAAGGCAGTGGCCAGCCTGGCCACCGAGCACCAGGGGGACCTGGTCGGGGAGTGGATGCTGCGCTTCATCCAGCACCCCATCAGCAAGCACGACGCGGCGTAACGGCCGCGGGGCCGCAACGCGGCCCCGGCTTCTAGAGCCAGCCCGACTTCTTGAAGCTGGCATACAACCCGGTGCAGCCCAACCCGATCACCGCCAAAACTGCGAAATACCCGTAGTGCCAGCCCAGCTCCGGCATGTTCTGGAAGTTCATCCCGTAGATCCCGGCAATCGCCGTGGGGAACGCCAGGATCGCCGCCCAGGCGGCGAACTTGCGCTGCACGATGCTCTGCCGCGACGACTCCAGCAGCATGCCGATCTCGATGGTCTGGCTGGCGATGTCGCGTATGCCGGCGAGGTCTTCCATCTGCCGTGTCACGTGGATCTGCACATCGCGGAAGTACGGGCGCATGTTCTTGTCGATGAACGGGAAGCTCAGGCGCTGCAGTTCCTCGCTCACCTCCACCATCGGCGCCACGTAGCGGCGCAGGCGCAGGATGTCGCGACGCAGGCTGTGCAGGCGACGGATGTCGTCCTCCTGCAGGGAGCCGCCAAGCACGCTCTGTTCCAGCTCTTCGATCTCGCCATGAATGGCCTCGCTGACCGGCTGGTAGTTCTCGGTGACGAAATCGAGCAGGGCGTACAGCACGAAATCCTCGCCGTGCTCCAGCAGCAGTGGCCGCGCTTCGCAACGCTGGCGCACCAGGGCGTAGGATTTCGAGTGGCCGTTGCGGCAGGTGATGATGTAGCCATTGCCGGCGAAGATGTGGGTTTCGATGAACTCCAGTTTGCCTTCGTGGCGCACTGGCGAGTAGGTGACGATGAACAGGGCGTCGCCGAAGGTCTCCAGCTTGGGCCGGCTGTGCTTTTCCAGCGCGTCTTCGATGGCCAGTTCGTGCAGGTTGAACTGCCGCTGCAGGTTGGCCAGTTCTTCGGCGTTGGGCTCCTCCAGGCCGATCCACACGAAATGCCCCGGCTTGCGTGCCCACTCGCTGCCTTCGTCGATGCTGATGTTGGTGACCTTTCTGCCGGCGCTGTACACCGCCGATGCCACGACTCGACCCATGGTTGTTCGCTTATTCCGGTTGGACATGCTGTACAGCTTGGGCTGTACCTGGCGCAAGAGCAACCTAGCCGTTGCCCAGTTCGCCGTCCATACGGTCAATGCATTGCTGCATCTGCACGCGGCACTGGTCGATCAATACCGGCAGGTCCTGCAGGGTCATGCCGGCGGTGGCGATCGGCGGCAGCGAGCGCACGATCACCGTGCGCCGGCGCCAGCTGTTCAGGCTCAGGCGCCCTGCATAGCGGCTGACGCACACCGGCACGATCGGTACACCGGCCTCGATGGCCATGTGGAATGCGCCCTTCTTGAACGCCAGCAGTTGCTCGCCGGCATTGCGCGTGCCTTCGGGGAAAATCCAGATCGAGGTAGCGTCCTGCAGCACCCGGGTGGTCTTCTGCAACGCCTTGCGTGCCTGGTAGGCGTTGTTGCGGTCGACCAGCACGTTGCCGCCCAGCCAGAACAGCTGGCCGAACAGCGGGATCCAGCCCAGGCTCTTCTTGCCGATGGCCACGGTGCGCTGGGGCACCACCTGGCCCAGCACGAACAGGTCGAAGTTGGACTGATGGTTGGCAATGATCACGCAGCCGGGCGGCTGGTCCCACAGCGGGCCGACTTCGGCCTTGACCTTGATTCGCATCAGCCAGGTGGCCGGCAGGCTGTAGAGGCGGGCGAACACGCGGCTGTTGTCAGGGTTGAACGGGCGGCACAGGCCAATGACCAGGCCCACGGCGCCAACCACAAGAAAATGCAGCGCCAGCAGAAGCATGCGAAGGGAGTAGAGCATGGTACGACTCACACCAGACAGTCGCGCGCAGTGTACGGCTGTGCACTGGCTGGGGCAAACCCGCTGTGAGTCGGTACCCTGAAGGGCCCGTGTGGCTAGCCCATGTGCTGCTGGTCCAGCTCGATCGCCTTGTCCAGGGCTTCCAGCAGCCCTTTGCGCACCTTCAGCTTGGTGTTCTTGTGCGCCAGCATGTTCAGCTTCTTCAGCTCGCGCGCCGCCGCCAGTGCGGCCTCCTGCAGTTGCTCGGCCGGCACCACCTTGTCGAGGAAGCCGGCGTCTACCGCGCCGTGCGGGTCAAACACCTCGGCGTTGATCACTGCGCGGTGGAAGGCCGAACGGCGCAAGCGGTCGCGGGCCAGTTCGATACCGGCGTGGTGCATGGTCATGCCGATCTGCACTTCGTTCAGGCACACCTTGTAGGGCCCTTCGACACCAATGCGATAGTCGCCCGACAGCAGCAGGAAGGCGCCCTTGGCCACGGCATTGCCCGGGCAGGCGACCACCACCGGGAACGGGTGCGCGAGCAGACGGCGGGCGAGGGTGGAGCCGGCGGTGACCAGGCTGATGGCTTGTTGCGGGCCGCTGGTCATTACCTTGAGGTCGTAGCCGCCCGAAAGAATTCCCGGCTGGCCGGTGATGATCACCACCGCGCGTGCTTCGGTGGCGCGGTCGAGCGCGGCGTTGAACGCTGCGATGACGTCTGGCGAAATGGCATTGACCTTGCCGTTGTTCAGGGTCAGGGTGGCGATGCCGTCTTCGGCGTGGTAGTTAATCAGCTCGCTCATGGCAGAGTCCTTTTGTTGGTGTGGCGACGACGTTACCCAGCGTCAGGGGCGAGGTAAAGCAGCAAGGCTGACCGGTCGGTCAGCGTTCGCCGCGGCGCAAATGCAAATACATGAAAAAACTGAAAAAAATGCTTGCCAAAGGAAAGACCTTCCACTAAATTAGCGCGCCTCGACAGGCTGAAAGGCTTGAAGAGAAAACGGTGAAGTGTCCGAGTGGTCGAAGGAGCACGCCTGGAAAGTGTGTATACGAGAAATCGTATCAAGGGTTCAAATCCCTTCTTCACCGCCACATTCTACGAAGAGCCCCCGCGCTGAAAAGCCCGGGGGCTTTTTGTTTTCCGGGAGTTCGGGGCCGCCAGGCGGCCCCGGTATCTCAGAAACTCACCGAGGCCGAAAGCCGGGCGGTGCGCGGAGCCCCCTGGAACAGGTAGTTGTCGCCCAGGTAATCGCCCACGTCACGCCAGTAGCGCTTGTCGAACAGGTTATCCACGGTCAGCCGCAGCACGGTGTCATACCCCCCGACCTGCAGCCGGTATCGGCTGCCGAGATCGAACACGGTGTAGCCGCCAACCTCCACGTTCCCGGCCTGGCTGGCAAACTTGCTGGCGCTGTAGCGGGCGCCGCCGAGCAAGGCCAGGCCTGGCACCGGCAGGGTGTATTCGGCCTGCAGCGCCGCCCGCAACCTGGGCACGTTGATCGCCTGGTGGCCCTCGTAGGCATCGGTGCCGCTGTTCTGCACCCGCGCTCGGATGGCGGCGGCGCTGGCCTGCACCTGCAGGTTCGAGGTTACCCAACCGCTGGCGCCCAGCTCGAGGCCGGTGTTCTTCTGCTGGCCTTGCTGGACATAGGTGTAGTTGCCAGCACCGTCCGGTCGCGCGTACTGGTACGCCTGGCGGATCTGGAACAGCGCGGCGCTGAGGCTCAAGCCTTGCCAGTCGTGCTTGACGCCGAGTTCCAGCTGGTGCGACGTGGTCGGCGCGAGTATTTCGGCGGCGTTGCTGGCGAACCAAGGGGCTGTGCCGCCGGCAGACAGGCCTTTGGCGTAGCTGGCGTATACCGTGGTATCCGGCATTGGTTTGTAGATCAACGCGGCATTGGGCAGCAACTGGTACTGCCGGGTATGGCGGCCCGCCACACCGTTTTTGTCCCAGGTCTTCTCATCCTGGCGCACTTCCCGGGCGCCCAGCACGGTCTGCCATTGCTCGCTGAAGCTGATGCGGTCACTGGCGAACAGGCCGTACTGGCGGCTGTCCAGGCGGCGTTCGCTGGCGCCGACTGGTTTGTCGGACGGGGCGAGCACCGGGGTACCGGTGTAGATGTTGCCGGTGCCCATCCACTCGTTGTAATACGGGCGCTGATCAAGGGTGCGCCGCTGCGCGCTGCTGCCTACGGTCAGCTCGTGCGCCACGCCCAGCGCGTCGAAACGCCCATTGAGCACCGCCTGCGCCTCATCGGTGCGGCGGGTGTCGTCGGGGCTGCGGAAGTCGTAGATATCGTAGTCGCCGTTGCTGGCGAAGAACGCGCCTTGGCTCGAACCCCAGGCAAATGAGCTGTAGTCATCGATCACCACCTTGCTGTGCGAAGCACTCAAGGTGCCGCTCCAGGCCTCGTTGAAGCGGTACTCGAAGCGCCCGCCCAGGTTCAGCGCGTCGTTCTGCACCGGCTTGGCCCAGGGCTGGTAGGCCAGGCGGTCGTCGGGGTCGATGCCATGGGGCACTTCGCTACCGCCCAGTAATTGATAACCCGGCACCGAGCGCTGTTCCCGGTGCTGGTATTCAGCATCCAGCTGCAAGGTGGCATCCGGGTTGAGCTGCCAGTCGAAGGCCAGCGAGGCGAAGTCGCGCTTGCCATCGGCGTGGTCGACATAGGAACGGATGTCTTCATGGGCCAGGTTGGCGCGCAGGCCGAATTGCCGCTCGCTGCCGAACCAGCCGCCCAGGTCGGTGGCCAGGTAGCGTTCGCCCTGTTCATTGGTCGATACGGTGACGCTGCGCACGTCTTCGGCGCGCTTGGTCACGTAGTTGACCAGCCCGCCCGGCTCCGACACGCCGCTTTGCAGCCCCGACAGGCCCTTGAGCAACTCCACCTGCTGCTTGTTTTCCAGGGCCACGTTCTGCTCGCCGGCAATGGTCTGGCCGTTGATGCGGTAGCTGCTGGCCGCATTGAGCTCGAAGCCACGGACGTTGAAGTTCTCGTAGTAACCGATGGGGGCATAGCTTTCGCCTACCGAGGCATCGCTTTGCAGCACTTCGCTGAGCAGGCGTACCTGGCGGTCTTCCAGCAGCTGCTGGTTGAAAACGCTGATGGCAGCGGGGGTGTCGAGCAACGGCGCGGGCTGGAAGCCGCCCACTGCGGCCTCGCGGGCCTGGTAGCCATCGTTGGCAGAGGTATCGGACACCTGCAGCGGGGCCAGCAGCACGCTGCCTTCGGCAAGCACCTGGGGGCAATGCAGGGCCAGGCCCAGGCTGAGCAGGCTCAAGGGCAGGCGGGGTTGACGCGGGGGCATGCGGTGGGGCTCCTGGATGCGCTGCGCCTGTGCCGGCCTGTTCGCGGGCGTGCCCGCTCCCACAGAAAACTCACTGTTCTCAGGTGCAGTGATATCACTGTGGGAGCGGGCACGCCCGCGAACAGGCCGGCACAGGCCATGAAAAAGGCGGCATCTTACCGCCGCCTTGCCCATAAAACGATCCGAGTGTTGCGATACTCAGTCAGCCTTTGCTGGCTGGCCGCCGGTGCTGGCGCCAGTTGTCATCGATCTTCGACCAGGTCTTGCCGTCGGTACTGGCCATGAGCTTGCGCCCGTCCTTGAAAGTGGCCAGGAAGGTGGCTTCTTCTTCCTTGCCGCCCAGCCACAGCCCGGCCAGCAGCCCCACTGGCCCGGCCATCAGGGCGCCGGCCACGCCCCAGCCCAGGGCACTGCCCAGGCTACGGCTGGATTCGAGGCTGGCCAACCGCAGGTCGCTGATGCGGGCCAGGGAAATACGCTCGCCCGGGGAAGGGCTGCGCGGGGTCTTGAGTGTGAGCGATCCGTTGCGATACTCGCCTTCACCTTGCAAGAAATCGCCGGATTGCACCGTGAGTCTTGTCATAACGTCGTCCTGTCAGTGAAAGGGCATTGACCAACGCTTACTGAGCGCTGGCCAGCCCGGCAAGTCAACGGCCAGACGACGGAGGGTAGTGCGGTACTTTGTCGCCATGGTTGATACGCGCGAACGACCCAACGCGGTTTTTCAGGCCACCTGCAACAGATGCCTGCGCTTGCGCTCGGCTACCCCCCCACGCCAGCAACGCCAGCGCACCAATCACCAACCCTGCGACCACGATGCCCATCCAGCCCTGGTACTGGAACAACTGCGTACCCAGCAACGACCCAAGCGCCCCGCCAATGAAGTAGCAGGTAATGTAGCCGGCATTCAGCCGCGTACGCGCTTCAGGGCGCAGGGCGATCACCGCATTCTGGTTGCTCACGTGCACCAGTTGCACCGCCAGGTCGAGCATCAGCACGCCCAGCAGCAAGGCCAGCAACGACTGCTCGGCAAAGCCCAGCGGTACCCAGGACAGCAGCAACACCACCAGGCCAACCGTGGTGCCCAGCGCGCCCTTGCCGCGGTCGGCCAGGCGCCCGGCCCAGTTGGCCGACAGCGCACCCGCCGCTCCGGCCAGGCCGAACAGGCCGATCACTGCATCGGAATAGTGGTACGGGTCTCTTGCCAGCAAAAACGCCAGCGGTGTCCAGAACAAGGCGAACAGGCTGAATGCCAGCAGGCCGAGCAGCGAGCGCAGGCGCAGCACCGGCTCTTCGACGAACAGGCGGAACACCGAGCCGATCAGCGCCGGGTATTTCAGCCCGGCATGGCTGTGGTGTTGCGGCAGGCTGCGGTACAGCGCCACGGCGGTGATGGCCATCAGCACGGCGGCCAGCACATAGATGCTGCGCCAGCCGCCCAGCTCGGCCATGAAGCCGGCGGCGGTGCGCGCCAGCAGGATGCCCAGCAGCAGGCCGCTCATCAGTGTGCCGACCGCGCGCCCGCGTGAATGGGGCTCGCTGAGGGCTGCAGCCATGGGCACCAGGATTTGCGCCACCACCGAGAACAGCCCGGTCAGCGCAGTGCCGAGGATCAACCAGGGCAGGCTCGGTGAGCAGGCACTGATGACCAGGCCCAGGGTGGCAATTGCGGTCATCACGGTAATCAGCCGCCGCTGCTCGAACAGGTCCCCCAGCGGTGCCAGCAGCAACAGGCCGGCGCCATAGCTGAGTTGCGCGGCAATGACGATGCTGCCTGCGCTGGCGGTGCTCAGGCCAAACTGTTGGGCGATGCTGTGCAGCAGGGGTTGCGCGTAGTAGTTGCTGGCCACCGCCAGGCCGGTGGCGGTGGCCATCAGCAGGATGAGTGCGCGGCTCAAGGTTGGGGTATGCATGCGGTTCTCGTTACGGGCAGGTAAAGGCAAATTATCCACGGAGCGAGTTGAATGAGCGAATTGCGACAGCTGTGCTGGCCGGTTCGCGGATGTACCTGCGAAGGGGCCAGCACAGGCGGGCCTTCAATCAGGCGGCAAAGCCACCATCGACAGTCAGGCTGGCCCCGGTGATATAGCCGGCCTCGGGCCCCGCCAGGTAAGCCACGAAGCTGGCGATCTCGTCCGCCTCGCCATACCGCCCGATCGCCATCAGCGGGATCAGGCTTTCAGCGAATTCACCGCTGGCCGGGTTCATGTCGGTATCCACCGGCCCGGGTTGCACGTTGTTCACGGTAATGCCTTTCGGCCCCAGGTCACGGGCCATGCCGCGGGTCAGGCCGACCAGTGCCGACTTGCTCATGGCGTAGGGCGCGCCACCGGCAAACGGCATGCGCTCGGCGTTGGTGCTGCCAATATTGATGATGCGCCCGCCCTGGCCCATGTAGCCCGCCGCCGCCTGGCTGGCGACGAACACGCTGCGCACGTTCACCGCCAGCATGTGGTCGAAGTCGGCCAGGTCGAACTCGGTCACGGGCGCCACGGCCAGTACACCGGCGTTGTTGACCAGGATATCGAGCCGGCCGAAGGCCTTCACCGTGTCATCCACAGCCAGTTGTACTGCCGCCGCGTCGGCGCTGTCGGCCCGCAGTGCCAGAGCTCGGCCGCCGTTTTCGGTGATTTCCCGCGCCAGGGCTTCTGCCGGGCCGGCGGAACTTACATAGGTGAAGGCCACCTGCGCGCCTTCGCGGGCCAGGCGCCGCACGATGGCTGCGCCGATACCACGGGAACCGCCCTGTACCAGGGCCACTTTGCCTTCGAGGGTGTGTTGCTTGGTCATGCTGATCTCCTGCTGGAAGCCAGGCCGGAATGCCTTGGATGGGCGCAGTATCGGCGCTTGATTATCTGCTGATAAGATGGCAATCACTATCAGCAGAGTAAACCTTTGGTTGCTAATCATGGCCATGGAGTCGTTCAACGCTTTGGAGTGTTTCATCCGCAGCGCCGAGGTCGGCAGTTTTGCCGAGGCTGCCAGGCGCCTGAGCCTCACCCCGGCTGCGGTAGGCAAGCATGTCGCCCAGCTGGAAGCGCGCTTGGGGGTGCGGTTGTTCCAGCGTAGTACCCGCAAGCTGACCCTGACCGAGGCGGGGCAGCGATTTCTCGGGGAGGTCAGTGACAGTTTCCGCACCATCCAGTACGCCGTGGCCAACCTGGCCAGTGCCGAGGGCCAGCCGGCCGGGTTGTTGCGGGTCAGCATGGGTACGGTGTTCGGGCGTTTGTATGTGCTGCCCCTGCTGGGCGAGTTCCTGCGTCGCTACCCGGGCATTACCCCGGACTGGCATTTCGACAACCGCCAGGTCGACCTGATCGGCCAGGGCTTCGATGCGGCACTTGGCGGCGGCTTCGAACTGCCGCCGGGCGTGGTGGCGCGCAAGTTGACCCCGGCGCATCGGGTCCTGGTGGCGGCGCCAGCTTATCTGGCCCGCCATGCACCGGTCACCCAGCCGCAGGCTCTGCAGCGGCATGACGGTATCCTGATCCGCTCGCCGCAGACCGGGCGCGTGCGATCGTGGCCGTTGACCAGTCGCTGGCAGGAGCAGCAGCCCTTGGCGTTGCGTCAGGCGATGACCATGAGCGATTCGGATGCGGCGTGTGCGGTGGCCGAGCAAGCGCTGGGGATTGCCTTGGTGAGCCTGCCGTTCGCGGTCCCGTACCTGGAAAGTGGGCGGCTGCGCCGGGTGCTGCCGGACTGGTATGTGGACGATGGGCATATCAGCCTGTACTTCGCCGAGCACAAGCTGTTGCCGGGCAAGACCCGGGCGTTTGTCGATTTTGTGGTGGAACAGTTTGCAGAGCAGGGCTTGGCGAAACGGTTCGATGCCTTGCAGGCGCTTTGAAGCTACTGCGCGGCTTCGAGGCTTGATGCAATCGTTGTGGGAGCGGCCTTGCGTCGCGATGGGCTGCGTAGCAGCCCCGGTTATCCATGCTGGCGCCGAGATCCTGGGGCCGCTGCGCACCCCATCGCGACGCAAGGCCGCTCCCACAACGACCGCATTGGCCGCGCTAGCGTGGAGGCTACAACTCAGGCTACATCGACAATCAACAACATCTGCGACCCCAGCCGCAGCTCATCATCCACGTGCTTGCCAAGCAACTGCTGCCCCAGCGGCGAGCGCGGGGTGATCACCGTGACCAGCCCATCCGCCTCGCCAATCTTCAACCCCGCTGCCTCGGGCCCGAGGAAAACACGGCGCTGCCCGCCATCTTCATCCTCCAGCGTCACCAGGTTGCTCATCTGCACCCCGCGCGCCGGGTCATGATCGCGCAGCAGCAATTGCTGGTAGGTCTGCAGCGCCGTACGTATCTCGGCGCTGCGGCGGGCCTGGCCGGTGGCCAGGTACGAGGCTTCCAGGCCCAGGGTGTCGTACTTGTTCTCGGCGATGTTCTCCTCGGCGGTGGCCGCTTCATACGCGGTCTGGGCTGCGCGGGTCAGCACATCCAGGTCATGCTCGAGGGTGGCGACGATCTGCGCCAGCAGGCGGGTCTTGTCCATGGTCAGTAACAGAACTCCAGCACATTGGCCTGGCTTTTGTCAGTGGGTGCTGTGCGGTTCTGCTGCAGCCAGAACTGGCACTTGGGGCTGTTGAGGTTGCGCGGGTTACCCTGAGCAGCCTCGGCGGCCTGTTGCTGCTCCTGCTTGTGCAGGATGTCCTGGTAGCGCTGGAACATTTCAGCCTGGGCATCCGCCGCCGGGGCTGGCGCTACAACCGGCCGGGAAACGCTGGGCGCTACCGCCTGGGCCACCGGCTGCACCTGTTCTGGCCATAGCTGCAAGGCCAGCCACAGGCTGGCGGCGATGGCCACGGCGCCGAGCCACAGGCCCAGGGCAACGCACAGGATCAACGGCAACGGCTTGAGGGTGATCTTCAGTTCACGGTGGCGGGGCATGGCACTGTCCTGGCAGGGTGGGTCGGGGGCATTGTCGCATGCGCCTGGGCTTTTTTCCCCGCGGGTGCTTTTGTCGGCGACAATTTATCCGCAGAATTCGCGGTTTTTCCGCTGGGCGAGGGCAGGGCACATGAAAGCCACCTGGGACATCTTCTGCACCGTGGTTGACAACTACGGCGATATTGGCGTGACCTGGCGCCTCGCCCGCCAGTTGGTGGCTGAGCATGGCCTGGCGGTGCGCCTGTGGGTGGACGACCTGCGCGCGTTCGTGCGCCTGTGCCCGGGGGCCGATGCTGCACTCGACCAGCAGTGGCAGCAGGGCGTCGAGATACGCCACTGGCCGGCCGACTGGCAACCGGTGGCCACTGCCGACGTGGTCATCGGCGCCTTCGGCTGCCGCTTGCCGGCTGGCTACATCGACGCGCTGGCCACACGACCGCTGCCAGCGCTATGGCTGAACCTGGAATACCTCAGTGCCGAAGACTGGGTAGAGGGTTGCCACGGCTTGCCGTCGCCGCAAGGCAACGGCTTGCGCACAGTGTTCTTCTTCCCGGGCTTTACCGCCGGGACCGGCGGCCTGCTGCGCGAGGCGCCACTGCTGGCCCGCCGCGCCGCTTTCGAGGCCGACCCGGCGCAGCGCGCTGCGTTTCTCGCCGGGCTGGGTGTGCAGTTGCAAACCGGCGTACGGCTGATCTCGCTGTTCGCCTACGAGAACCCGCACCTGGCCGGCTGGCTGGACGCCCTGGCCGAAGATACCCGGCCCAGCCAGCTGCTGGTGCCGGAAGGGCGCATCCTCGGCGACCTGTGTGCTTGGCTGGGCGAACCCACGCTGCCGGTGGCAGCGGTCCGCCAGCGAGGTGCGCTGACCGTGCAGGTGCTGCCTTTCGTCAGCCAGGACGATTACGACCGCCTGCTCTGGTGCTGCGACTTCAACGCCGTGCGCGGCGAGGATTCGTTCGTGCGCGCGCAGTGGGCGGGGCGGCCACTGCTGTGGCACATCTATGTGCAGGAGGAGAACGCACACTGGGAAAAACTCGAAGCGTTCCTGGCGCTTTATCGCCAAGGCTTGTCGGACCCTGCCGCCGAAGCCCTGGTCGACCTGTGGCGCGCCTGGAACCTCGACAGCCGCACGCAGCGCGACATGCACGCGGCCTGGGCCGAGCTGCTGGCGCATTGGGACGAGCTGCAGGCACATGCCCGCCACTGGTGTGCCAAACAGGCCGCTCAGCCGGACCTTGCCATGACGCTGGTACAGTTTTACCGAAATTGGCTATGATACGCGGCCTCGATTTTTATAAATCCATCCAGATTCGGATACTGCGTAATGAAAACTGGTAAAGAACTGAAACCCGGCACCGTACTGCGGATCGACAACGACCCGTGGCTGGTACAGAAAGCCGAATTCACCAAGTCGGGTCGCAACAGCGCGATCATGAAGACCAAGCTGAAGAACCTGCTGACCGGCTACAAGACTGAAACCGTCTACTTCGCCGACGACAAGCTGGACGACGTGATCCTCGACCGCAAGGAAGTGACCCTGTCCTTCATCAGCGGTGACGCGTACACCTTCATGGACACCACCGACTACACCATGTACGAGCTGAACGCCGAAGACATCGACGCCGTTCTGCCGTACATCGAAGAAGGCATGCAGGACGTCTGCGCCCTGACCATGTACGAAGAGAAAGTGGTATCGGTCGAACTACCGACCACCATCAGCCGCCAGGTCACCTACACCGAGAACGCTGCTCGCGGCGACACCTCGGGCAAGGTCATGAAGCCTGCCAAGCTGGCCAACGGTACTGAAGTCCAGGTTGCCGACTTCATCGAAATCGACGAGTGGATCGATATCGACACCCGCGATGGCTCCTTCAAGGGCCGTTCCAAGAAGTAATTCTTCTTGTGAAACGCAAAAACCCGGCCTTGGCCGGGTTTTTGCGTTTCTGGATCGTGACTGGGAACGCAGGCCGCTCCAACAATTGAGCCTTATACGGTTACATGCAGCCGAACATCCACGTTGCCGCGGGTGGCGTTCGAGTATGGGCACACCTGGTGCGCCTTCTCCACCAGCCCTTCGGCCTCGGCCTGGGCCAGGCCCGGCAGGTTGATGTGCAGGTCGATGTCCAGGCCGAACCCGCCCGGAATCTGGCCGATACCGACCTTCGCGGTAATCGAGGCAGCCGCTGGCAGGGCTTTCTTCTCTTGCCCGGCCACGAACTTCAAGGCGCCGATGAAGCATGCCGAGTAGCCAGCGGCAAACAGCTGCTCGGGGTTGGTGCCGTCTCCGCCTGCGCCACCCAGCTCCTTGGGGGTGCTGAGCTTGACTTCCAGCTTGCCGTCGCTGGAGCGGGACTTGCCGTCGCGCCCACCGGTGGAGGTAGCTTCTGCGATGTACAGCGGATTGACCTTTTGCATCTTGAGCCTCGCTAACGTGTTGTGCGCTTCCACGCGGGGAAGGGCGCGGGTTGGTGTGGGATTTAAATTAGCGCGCAATTAGTTTGTGCGCAAGATAAATTATCGCCGTTCGTCCGAACGGTTTTCCCACAGCCAGGTTGTCAGAGGGTCTTCTGCAGGTTCTCGCGCAATTTCAGCAGGTCGGCCTGCAGCTGTTGCAGTTGTTCCAGGCTGCGGCCACTGGCCTTGAGGATGCATTGCGGCACTTCCCTGGCCCGCTGTTGCAGGGCGCGGCCTTTGTCGGTCAGTTGCACCAGCACCACCCGTTCGTCTTCGCGGCTGCGGTTGCGCTGCAGCAGGCCTTCGCTTTCCAGGCGTTTGAGCAACGGCGTCAGCGAGCCGGGGTCGGTAAGCAGGTGCTGGCTGATCTCGCCCACGGTCAGGCCGTCGTGCTCCCACAGCACGAGCATGGCCAGGTACTGCGGGTAGGTCAGGCCCAGGGCCTGCAGCAGCGGTTTGTAGACCTTGGTCATCAGCAACGAGGTGGAGTGCAGGGCGAAACAGACCTGGTTGTCCAGCAGCAGCTCGTCACAGGAGGCTTGGGTGTCGGCGTTCATGCAGGTCCTTGAAGTAATCAATGGGTAAGTCTGGCACGTTGATCATCAGTGCGCGCGCTACTCGTGCAGTTCACTGCGCAAAGCCAGGTCCCAGGGTGGAATCGGGCTGAATCGGCTCTTGAGAAATTCGAGCAGCAAACGGCTGCGAGAGTTCGTTTCATGTTCCAGGCGTAGCGCGTAGATACCGCTGCTTTCGGCTTGCGGCAAGCCGCCGTCGCAAAACAGCGCTATCAGCTCGCCGCGCAGCAGGTATTCGCTGATCAACCAGGTGGGCAGGTGGGCGATGCCCAACCCGGCGAGAGCACCGAACAGCAAGGTTTCGGCGTTGTTCGCGGCCATGCGCATGCGCGCGGGGCGGTACAGGCGGGTTTGCCCGGCTACAGTGAAGCGCCAGGCAAAGGGCGGCGCCAGGCCATCCCAGTCCAGGCCATCGTGCCCAGGCAGTTCACTGGGGCAGCTGGGTATGCCGCGGCTGGCCAGGTAGGCGGGGCTGGCGCAGGCGATACGCACCATGTACGCGAGTGGCGTAGCGACCAGTCGGGTGTCGGCCAGAGGGCCGGCGCGCAGCACCAGGTCGACTTCGCCAAGGTGGCTGCCATGCAGGTCGACGAAGCTGTCGATCAGGCGCAACTTCACGTCCAGCCCCGGGTAGGCCACCAGAAAGTCGGCAATTGCCGGTGCCAGGTGGCGACGGCCAAATGCGGCAGGGGCGTCGATGCGGATCAGGCCTTCAGGAGCATTGCTCAGCGATACCGCTTCGGCGCGGGCCAGGCGCAGCTCTTCGATGATGCGCCTGGCCCGTTCGGCAAAGGCGTTGCCCGCCGGCGTGGCGCGTACGGCGTGCGTACTGCGGGTGAACAGGCGGCTGCCTACGGCGCCTTCCAGGTTGTCGATACGCCGGGCTACCGCAGACGGCGTCAGCGGGTGGCGGCGGGCGGCAGCAGAAAAGCTGCCGGTTTCCAGCACATCGAGGAACAGGCTCAACTGGTCGGTCAGGGTATCTGGGCTCATGGCTGCCTTGCTTGTGCGGATGACGCACAGCCATTGTGCGCTGCTGTGCGTTTCCCCGCCAGCCTGCAGTGGTTAGCATGCTCGCATCATGTGAACAGGCAGTGAGGCCCTGATGATCGAGTGGGTGTTGTATATCGTGCTGGGCGCTGCCCTGGGGACCATGGGTGGCCTGTTCGGCATTGGTGGCGGGTTGATCGCGATTCCGGCACTGGGCGTGCTGTTTGGCCTGGACCAGCAGTTGGCCCAGGGTACTGCGCTGGTGATGGTGGTGCCGAACGTGCTGCTGGCGCTGTGGCGCTATCACCAGCGTAACCGCATCGAATTGCGCCATGCCGTGCCGTTGTCGCTGTGCAGCTTCGTGTTCGCCTGGCTGGGGTCGATCTGGGCGGTGGGGCTGGATGCGCATTCCATGCGCCTGGGCTTTGTCGGTTTCCTGGTGGCGCTGGCGGTGTGGAACGTGGCGCGGATGTTCATGAAAGTCTCGCCACCAAGCGCCGAGCTGCGCCATGCCTGGCCGTGGCTGGGCGTGCTGGGCAGCTTTGCCGGCACCATGGGGGGCTTGTTCGGGGTGGGTGGGGCGGTGGTGGCCACGCCGATCCTGACCAGTGTGTTCGGCACTACCCAGGTGGTCGCGCAGGGGCTGTCGCTGGCGCTGGCGGCGCCGAGTACCCTGGTGACCTTGCTTACCTATGGGGTGCACCACAGCGTCGACTGGGGCGTGGGCATCCCGTTGGCGGTAGGCGGCTTGCTCAGTATCAGCTGGGGCGTGAAGCTGGCCCATGCGTTGCCGGAGAAGGCGCTGCGGGCGATGTTCTGCGTGTTCCTGGTGGTGTGTGCGGTGATGCTCGGGTTTGAGCTGTGAGGGCTTGGGGCCGCTTTGCGGCCCTGGCGCGACGCGAAACTGCTGTTGCGGCAGCCCGGCTCACTTGAAGCCTTCGATGATGTAATCGGCCATGCAATCGGTAACCGGCGATGCGCTCTGGGTATTGCGCACCAGCATCACATTGGCCACTGGCAATTGCGGCAGCCCTTCGCTCTCGCCCAGGATGCGCAGGTTCCCGCCGATCAGGCTCTGCAACTGCGCCGTTACCGCCAGCCCGGCCGTGACGATGGCAAAGATCGCTGCCAGGCTCGGGCTGGTATAGGCGATGCGGTAATCGATGCCCTGGGCCTCCAGGGCGTTGCAGGTCCAGGCCCGGCAGAAACAATCGCTGTTGAACAATGCCAGCGGAACGGGCCGTTGCTCTTGTGGGCAGAACCCCTCGGCGGCGGCCCATGCCAGGCGCTCCTGGCGCAACAGCTGGCCAATCTCGTTGCCCGGCTCGCGGGTAACGATGGTCAGGTCCAGGTCCTGGCGCAGCATCAGTTGCTTGGACGATTCGCAATGCACCTCTACCTGCACCAGCGGGTAGGCCTGGGCAAAACTCGACAGGATGGTCGGTAGAAAGCGCATGGCGTAGTCGTCCGGCGTGCCGATCCGCACCATCCCGACCATGTGCGGCATGCGCAGGGTATTGAACACTTCGCCGTGCAGTTTGAGGATACGCCGGGCATAACCCAGCAGCACCTGGCCTTCGGCCGTCAGCCGTACCTGACGGCCGTCGCGCTCGAACAGCTGCCGCTGCAGGATGTCTTCTTCCAGGCGTTTCATCTGCATGCTCACCGCCGACTGGGTGCGGTTGACCACCTCGCCGGCGCGGGTGAAGCCACCTTGCTCGGCGATGGCGACAAAGGTGCGCAGGACGTCGGCGTCGAGGCTCTGGTACTGGGACATTGCATCAATCTCCGAGATGCATGGAATCAGAAACATTCGTTGGATTGATCTTATGCCCGGCGGCAGACTGGAGCCATCAACACGGAGGGCTTCACGATGAAAGGTCATGTCAGCAGCATCCAGCAACCTGCCTTTTCCCTGAACCACCTGTTGCATGCCGGCGTACAGCAGATGGTGCGGTGGCTGCAGCTGTACCGCCAGCGCCAGCAGCTGGCCAGCCTCAGCGATGCGACCCTGCACGACCTGGGGTTGAGCCGGGCCGACATCCAGCAAGAGGCCGAGCGGCATTTCTGGGATGATCCGCTGCGCAAGTAGGGCAGGCCGGTGCAGGTCCCTTCGCGGCCTCGCCCGTTCTCACAGGTACTGCACTGCGCTCGAAGCGTGTGCCCCACCTGTGGGAGCGGGCGAGCCCGCGAACGCTTCTAGCGCCGCACCTGCTTGAGGGTTTCGGCGATCAGGAACGCCAGCTCCAGCGACTGGTCGGCGTTCATGCGCGGGTCGCAGTGGGTGTGGTAGCGGTCCGACAACGCATCTTCGGTAATCGGCCGCGCACCGCCGATGCATTCGGTCACGTTCTGCCCGGTCATCTCGATGTGGATGCCACCGGCATGGCTGCCCTCGGCCTGGTGCACCTGGAAGAACTGCTTGACCTCGTCGAGTATCTGCGCAAAGTCGCGGGTCTTGTAGCCGCTGCTGGCCTTGATGGTGTTGCCGTGCATCGGGTCGGAACTCCACAGCACCTTGCGCCCCTCGCGCTCGACCGTGCGGATCAGCCCCGGCAGGTGGTCGCCGACCTTGCCGGCGCCCATGCGCACGATCAGGTTCAGGCGCCCGGGGTCGTTGGCCGGGTTCAGCGTGTCGATCAGGCGAATCAACTCCTCGGGGTTCATGCTCGGGCCAACCTTGACCCCGATCGGGTTGTGCACGCCGCGCAGGAACTCCACATGGGCTCCGTCGAGCTGACGGGTGCGGTCGCCAATCCACAGCATGTGCGCCGAGCAGTCGTAGTAGTCGCCGGTCAGGCTGTCCTGGCGCACGAACGCTTCTTCGTAGTTCAGCAGCAACGCTTCGTGGGCGGTGAAGAAGCTGGTTTCGCGCAGTTGCGGCGCGCTGTCCAGGCCACATGCGCGCATGAATGCCAGGGTTTCGTCGATGCGGTTGGCCAGCTGGTGGTACTTGTCCGCCAGCGCTGAGTTGGCGATGAAGTCCAGGTTCCACTTGTGCACCTGGTGCAGGTCGGCAAACCCGCCCTGGGCGAAGGCGCGCAGCAGGTTGAGGCTGGCGGTGGCTTGATGATAGGCCTGCAGCAGGCGCTCCGGGTCGGGGATACGGCTGTTGGCGTCGAAACCGATGCCGTTGACGATATCGCCCCGGTAGGCCGGCAGGGTGACGTTGCCGATGGTTTCGTCGCCCGAAGAGCGCGGTTTGGCGAATTGCCCGGCCATGCGCCCGACCTTCACTACCGGACAGCCGGCGGCAAAGGTCATGACGATGGCCATCTGCAACAGCACCTTGAAGGTGTCGCGGATTTTCGCCGCCGAAAACTCGGCGAAGCTTTCGGCGCAATCGCCGCCCTGCAACAGGAAGGCGCGGCCTTCGGTGACTTCGGCAAACTGCCGGCGCAGCTCGCGCGCCTCGCCCGCGAACACCAGCGGCGGGTAGCTGGCCAGGGTCTGTTCGACTTTCAGCAGGTGCGCCGCATCGGGGTAGGTCGGTTGCTGCTGGATCGGCAGGGCGCGCCAGCTGTCAGGGCTCCACGGTTGGTTCATCTCGGGCTCGGTCTTGTCGGTTGTAGGCTATGGGCCATGTTAACAGTTGGCGCTGTGCTTGTTGCATCGGGGGCGTTGGCGGACAATGCGCGTTTTGCGGGTTGGATGGTGAACATGGCGGAACGGCAAGAGCGGCTGCTGGCACGGGTGGAAGATGCCTTTGGCGTCATCAGCGTGTACGAAGTGGACGACTACCGCTTCCTGGAGTTCGGTGATGCGATCGAGCAGAGCTGCGTGTTCACTGCCGACCCGAGCTGGCTGGAGTACGACTATACCCGCGCCATGCTGGTCGGGGCGTTGTGCCATGAGCAGCCGGAAAGCGCGTTGTTTCTCGGCCTGGGTGCCGGCACGCTGACCCAGGCGTGCATGAAGTTCCTGCCGCTGGACGACATCGAGGCCATCGAGCTGCGCCCGGACGTGCCGCGCCTGGCCATGGAATACCTGGGCCTGGACGACGACCCGCGGCTGTATGTGCGCATCGGCGATGCCCTGGAGCTGCTGCCCACGGCGGAAAAGGCCGACCTGTTGTTCGTCGACCTGTACACCGACCATGGGCCCGGGGTAGGGCACCTGGCATGGAATTTCCTCGAGAACTGCCAGCAGCAGCTCAACCCGGGCGGCTGGCTGGTGATAAACCAGTGGGCTACCGATGACGGTAAGCCGCTGGGTGCGGCCTTGCTGCGCGGCTTGTACCACCGGCATTACTGGGAACTGCCGGTGAAGGAGGGCAATGTGATCCTGCTGGTGCCGGCGGACCTGGACCAGACGCTCGACCTCGGCGGACTGCGGGCACGGGCCGAGGCGCTGGCGCCGCGGTTGGGCTACAGCCTGGAAGGGTTGATCCGCGAGATTCGCCCGGCTACCTGATGGCTGTCGCGGTCGCGCCTGCGCCGACCTTTCAGGGGCCAGGGGATTATCGATTCAGCTCGCGGTAATTGATGGCTCGATACTGGCCGCACCTCGCGAAAATTTTCCTCACGTCTTTGCACCATTTCGGGTATAGTACGCGCCGGTCTTTTAGCGGGCCGCAAAATCAGGTGGTGCAAACCCTCCGAGTCCAGCTTCGGCTGCGCGTCCGCTAGGCGGACTTTCCCACGTTTTCTTTTTCAATCGTTTTCGCAAATCCCCGCCGCCAAAGCTGCCTGGGTGACCTGTCGGTCTTTCATGGCTTGTGCAGCTTTGGAGCATGGGTCTTTGCGGATGCACCTAGAGGCAGACCCATGACCCAGGAAACCGGCGGCTTCGCCGCTCTCGATCTCAATCCGAACATTGTTGCTGCCGTTCTGGCGACCGGCTATGAAGAGCCGTCCGCCATTCAGCAACAATCGATCCCGATCATCCTCGCCGGTCACGACATGATCGGCCAGGCGCAGACGGGCACCGGCAAGACCGCTGCCTTCGCCCTGCCGATCCTCAACAAGATCGATGTGAGCAAGCGCGAACCGCAAGCCCTGATCCTGGCGCCGACCCGTGAGTTGGCGCTGCAAGTTGCTACCGCTTTCGAAACCTACGCCAAGCAGATGCCGGGCGTGAACGTGGTCGCCGTCTACGGTGGCGCCCCGATGGGCCCACAGCTGCGGGCGATCCGCAATGGCGCGCAAATCGTCGTCGCCACCCCGGGTCGCCTGTGCGACCACCTGCGCCGTGACGAAAAGGTGCTGTCCACCGTGCAGTACCTGGTCCTGGACGAAGCCGACGAAATGCTCAAGCTGGGCTTCATGGACGACCTCGAAGTGATCTTCGATGCCATCCCGGCCAGCCGCCAGACCGTGCTGTTCTCCGCCACCCTGCCGTCGTCGATCCGCTCGATCGCCGAGCGTCACCTGCGTGAGCCCAAGCACGTCAAGATCCAGAGCAAGACCCAGACCGTCACCGCGATCGAGCAGGCCCACCTGATGGTCCACGCCGACCAGAAGATCCCGGCTGTGCTGCGTCTGTTGGAAGTGGAAGAGTTCGACGCGCTGATCGCCTTCGTGCGCACCAAGCAAGCCACCCTGGATCTGGCCGCTGCGCTGGAAGCCAAGGGCTACAAGGCTGCCGCGCTGAACGGCGACATCGCCCAGAACCAGCGTGAACGCGTCATCGACTCGCTCAAGGATGGCCGCCTGGACATCGTCGTCGCCACCGACGTCGCCGCCCGTGGCCTGGACGTACCGCGCATCACCCACGTGTTCAACGTGGACATGCCGTACGACCCGGAATCCTACGTGCACCGTATCGGCCGTACCGGCCGCGCCGGTCGCGATGGCCGTGCACTGCTGCTGGTCACCCCGCGTGAGCGCCGCATGCTGCAGGTCATCGAGCGTGTTACCGGGCAGAAGGTGGCCGAAGCGCGCCTGCCGAACGCCCAGGCCGTGCTGGATGCCCGCATCAAGAAGCTGACTTCGAGCCTGGCGCCGCTGGTAGCCGAAGCCGAAGCCACCCACGGTGACCTGTTCGACCGCCTGACCAACGACCTCGGTTGCAGCGCGCGTGCCCTGGCTGCGGCCCTGCTGCGCAAGGCCACCAATGGCCAGGCGCTGGACCTGGCAGCAGTCGAGCGTGAGCAGCCGCTGGTGCCGAGCTTTGCTCCGCGTGGCGAGCGCACCGAGCGTGGCGACCGCCCGGAACGCGGTGACCGCGAGCGCCGTGCGCCGATGCCGCTGGCCGAAGGCCGCGTGCGTTGCCGTACTGCCCTGGGTGCCCGTGACGGCATCGCGGCCAAGAACCTGCTGGGCGCGATCCTTAACGAGGGTGGTCTGGCGCGTGACGCCATCGGCCGCATTCAGGTGCGCGACAGCTTCAGCCTGGTCGAGCTGCCGGAAGACGGCCTGGAGAAGCTGCTGTCCAAGCTCAAGGACACCCGTGTGGCAGGCAAGCAGCTGAAGCTGCGCCGCTATCGCGAGGATTGATCCTGGCGCAATGAAAAAATCCCCGGCCCAGGTCGGGGTTTTTTTTGCCTGTGCCATCTTGGGGCTGCTTTGCGGCCCATCGTGACACAAGGCCGCAGGGTGACGCGGTCCCTGGTGGGAGCGGCCTTGTGTCGCGAAAGGGGCGCAAAGCGCCCCCGGCTATCTTTAGTCGAACCGATAAATGTCCATCCCCAACGCCCCCAGGGTAAACCCTTGGTGCACCACGCCAAATCTGCCCCCCGCCCCAAGGGCAAAGAACAGCGGCAGGAAATGCTCATCACTGGGATGGTTGCGCAGCGCAAATGGCGCCTGCCGGCGATAGTCCAGCAACGCCGCCCGGTCATCGGCTTGCAGCTTCTCCACCACCCAATCCCTGAACGCCAGCGCCCAAGGCTCGATCACCTCCGGCCCGGCATGCCAGTCCAGTTCACCCAGGTTATGGGTAATGCTGCCCGAACCGATCAGCAGCACGCCCTCGTCGCGCAGCCCCGCCAGCGCCTCGCCCACGCGTAGTTGCAATGCCGGCCCCAAAGCGCTGGGCAGTGAAACCTGCACCACAGGAATGCTGGCATCCGGGTACATCAGCGACAACGGTACCCAGGCGCCGTGGTCGAACGGGCGTTGCGGGTCCAGCCGGGCCGACAGCCCGGCAGCCGTCAACAAGGTGCTGACCTGCCCGGCAAGGGCGGGCATGCCTGGCGCTGGGTACTGCACGGCGTACAGGGCCTGCGGGAAACCGTAGAAGTCATGCCACGTCTCGGGCCGCTCACTGCCGGTCACCAGCAATTCGCGGCTTTCCCAGTGCGCCGACACCACCACGATCGCTGTTGGGCGCGCCAGGCGGGTGGCCAGGCCGGCCAGCGCTGGCCCGCTGGCGCCAGGCTGCAGGGCAAGCATGGGGGAGCCGTGGGAAATGAACAGGCTGGGCAGCATGGCAAGGTCCTGGAGGTTAAGATGCAATCATCTTCGGTCAACTACAGATCGAAATCCAAACCAAGTTTTACCGACCAATCATCGAAAAAACTGGAGTGATCATGGAGCCAGCGTTCTGGCAGCAACGGTGGGCCGACAACCAGATCGGTTTTCACCAGGCGCAGGTGAACCCCTACCTGCAAAAGTATTGGGCGCAGCTGCAGCGGCTGCCGGGTAGCCGTGTGCTGGTGCCGCTGTGCGGCAAGAGCCTGGACCTGGCCTGGCTGGCCGGGCAGGGGCATCGCGTGGTGGGCATCGAGCTGTCGCGGCGGGCGGTGGAGGATTTCTTCCGCGAACATGGGCTGGATGCCGAGGTGCAGCAGCGCGGGGCGTTCGAGGTCTGGCGCAGTGGCGATCTGGAGCTATGGTGCGGTGATTTCTTTGCGCTGCAGCCGGAGGATGTCGGCGACTGTACGGGGCTGTATGACCGGGCGGCGGTAATCGCGTTGCCGCCGCAGATGCGTGCGCGTTATCTGCAACGATTGTCGGCAGTGCTGCCGGCGGGGTGCCGCGGGCTGGTGGTAACCCTGGATTATGACCAGGCACTGATGGACGGGCCGCCGTTCTCGGTCGGCGACGAAGAGCTGCGTCAAGGCTTGGCCGGGTGGCAGGTGGACGAGCTGGAGGTTGCGGAGGTCATCGAGCAGAGCCCGAAGTTTGTGCAGGCGGGAATCAGCAGCCTGTTGGAGAGGGTGTACCAGGTAAGCCGCTGATGGCTGTGTTGTTGGTGTGGCGTGCACAAAAAAGGGCGACCGAAGTCGCCCTTTCCTGTCACTGGGTGGATCAACCGCGACGGCGCAGTGCCTCGATACGGTCTTCCAGCGGCGGGTGGCTCATCAGCAGGCCGGCCAGGCCGTGCTTGAGGCCGCCATTGATACCGAACGCCTTCAAGGTGTCGGGCATGTGCACGGGCAGGCCTTGCTCCACGCGCAGGCGTTGCAGGGCACCGATCATCGCTGCAGTACCGGCCAGCTGCGCACCGGCCTCGTCGGCGCGGTATTCGCGGCGGCGCGAGAACCACATGACGATCATGCTGGCGAGGATGCCAAGGATCAGTTCGGCAACGATGGTCGCCACGTAATAGGCAATGCCCTGGCCTTCTTCGTTCTTGAAGATGACCTTGTCGACGAAGTTGCCGATGATGCGGGCGAAGAACATCACGAAGGTGTTGACCACACCTTGCACCAACGCCAGGGTGACCATGTCGCCGTTTGCCACGTGGCCGATCTCGTGGGCCAGTACCGCGCGCACCTCATCGGGCGAGAAGCGCTCCAGCAAACCCTGCGACACCGCCACCAGCGCGTCGTTGCGGTTCCAGCCGGTGGCGAAGGCGTTGGCCTCGTACGCCGGGAAGATACCCACCTCGGGCATCTTGATACCGGCCTCGCGGGACAGCTCCTCGACCGTTTGCAGCAGCCACTGTTCGTGGCGGGTGCGCGGCTGGCTGATGATCTGGGTGCCGGTGGTCATCTTCGCCATCCACTTGGAGATGAACAGCGAGACGAGGGAGCCGGCGAAGCCGAACACGGCGCAGAACACCAGCAGGCTGCTGAGGTTCAGGTCGACCCCGTTGGCGGCCATGAACCCGTTGAAACCGAACAGGCTCAGGGTAATGCTTGCAACCAGCACCACCGCGAGGTTGGTGGCTACAAACAACAGAATGCGCATCATGGTTGTTACGTTCTCCTGACGGATGAGTTGTCGCTTACTGCGGGGTATATAAGGTGCTGGCCGTGCTGATTCAATCGGGTGACTATTTCAAACTGTGTACGGCGGAGTATGGCAGAGGATGGCCGGGGGGCTGTGGGATAGAGCGTTGCAGGATGTAAGAAGCGGCGCATGCCTTTGGATCTCTGGTTGCGTTGAGATCGAGCGCCGCCCGCGCAGCGCTCGATCCCCCAGGTACCGCAAGGCTCAAGCCAAGCACCAAGGCTGCCAAGCATGGCGTAACAGGTTCGGCACGCGGGCAGCGCGCGATGCCGCCGCCCCGATCGCCCGGTAAAACCTTACTGCGAATACCCCTTCAAGAAACTGCCAATCCGCCCGATCGCCGCTTCCAGGTCATCCACCCGCGGCAAGGTCACCACCCGGAAGTGGTCCGGCCACGGCCAGTTGAACGCCGTCCCCTGCACGATCAGCAGCTTTTCCGACAGCAGCAGGTCGAGGACGAATTTCTCGTCGTTGTGGATCGGGCACACCTTCGGGTCGATCTTCGGGAACGCATACAGCGCGCCCATCGGCTTCACGCAGCTCACCCCCGGGATATCGTTGAGCAGTTCGTAGGTGCGGTTGCGCTGTTCCAGCAGGCGGCCCGGTGGCAGCACCAGGTCGTTGATGCTCTGGTAGCCGCCCAGCGCGGTCTGGATGGCATGCTGCGCCGGCACGTTGGCGCACAGGCGCATGTTGGCCAGCATGTCGATGCCTTCGATGTAGCTCTGGGCATGGTGCTTGGGCCCCGAGATGATCAGCCAGCCGGAACGGAAGCCCGCCACCCGGTACGACTTGGACAGGCCGTTGAAGGTCAGGCACAGCAGGTCGGGAGCCAGCGAGGCGGTGCTGATGTGCACGGCTTCGTCGTACAGGATCTTGTCGTAGATCTCGTCCGAGAACACCACCAGGTTGTGCTGGCGTGCCAGCTCGAGCATGCCCAGCAGCAGCTCGCGGGAGTACACCGCGCCGGTCGGGTTGTTCGGGTTGATGATCACCAGCGCCTTGGTGTTCGGGGTGATCTTGGCCTTGATGTCGTCGAGGTCGGGGAACCAGTCGGCCTGTTCATCGCACAGGTAGTGCACCGGCTTGCCGCCGGCCAGGCTCACGGCAGCGGTCCACAACGGGTAGTCGGGGGCCGGGATCAATACTTCGTCGCCGTTGTTCAGCAGCGCCTGCATCGACATGACGATCAGCTCGGACACCCCGTTGCCGAGGTAGATGTCTTCGATGGTGACGCCTTCGATACCCTTCTGCTGGCAGTACTGCATCACCGCCTTGCGTGCACTGAACAGGCCCTTGGAGTCGCTGTAGCCCTGCGCGGTGGGCAGGTTGCGGATCACATCCTGGAGAATCTCGTCAGGCGCCTCGAAGCCAAACGGCGCCGGGTTGCCGATGTTCAGCTTGAGGATGCGATGGCCTTCCTCTTCCAGGCGCTTGGCGTGCTTGAGCACTGGGCCGCGAATGTCATAGCAGACATTGGCGAGCTTGTTCGATTTGCTGAACTGCATGATGGGATCCCGATTGAGAAAACGCGCAACGCCCCGCCGAAAGGTTTGAAAGGGCAGGAAGCGGGTGCCAGACTGAACGCCTGGCACACGAAGCCAACTAATATACGTGCCACCCGCGCCCCGGAAAAGACGGTGCGCGGTGAAATTCAGCCTGCCGAGGTCCCTACATGCAAAAGATCGAGAAAACCCTGGAAGAATGGCGCTCGATGCTCGACCCCGAGCAGTACCAGGTATGCCGCCTCAAAGGCACCGAGCGGCCATTCAGCGGCAAGTACAACAGTGAGCGCCGTGATGGCATCTACCACTGCATCTGCTGCGGCCTGCCCCTGTTCGATGCGCAGACCAAGTTCGATTCCGGTTGCGGCTGGCCGAGCTTCTACGCCCCCATCGAAGACCGCGCGATGATCGAGATTCGCGACACCTCCCACGGCATGATCCGCACCGAGGTCACCTGCGCCCGCTGCGATGCGCACCTGGGCCACGTGTTCCCGGACGGCCCGCCACCGACCGGCCTGCGCTACTGCATCAACTCGGTGTGCATCGACCTGCGCCCACGCCCGCGCGACTGACCGGAGCCCGCCACATGGCTGAATCGATGCTGGATATCAAATGCGTGACCCTGGGCGGTGAGCACAAGACGCTCGCTGACTTCCCCGGCAAGGCCCTGCTGGTGGTCAACACCGCCAGCCAGTGCGGTTTCACCCCGCAGTACAAGGGCCTGGAGCAACTGTGGCAGGCCTACCGGGCGCGTGGCCTGGTGGTGCTGGGCTTTCCCTGCAACCAGTTCGGGAAGCAGGAACCGGGCGATGCGCGGGAAATTGCGCAGTTCTGCGAGCGCAATTTCGGCGTGAGCTTCCCGCTGTTCCGCAAGGTCGAGGTGAATGGCCCGGGCGCCCACCCCTTGTTCGTCGAACTCAAGCAGCGTGCGCCGGGCCTGCTCGGTTCGCAGAAGATCAAGTGGAACTTCACCAAGTTCCTCGTCGACCCGGCCAGCGGCCAGGTCAGGCGTTATGCCCCCACTACCAAGCCGCAGGCCCTGGAAGCGGAAATCGAGCGCCTGCTCAGCCGCTGACAGGTACCCAGTGGTCGATCAGCGCCAGCAGCTCTTCGCGGCGGAACGGTTTGGCCAGGTAGTCGTTCATCCCGGCCGCCCGGCAGCGCTCACGCTCTTCGGGCATGGCATTGGCGGTAAGGGCAACAATCGGCAGGTCGGGCCAGCGGCCGCTCTGGCGAATGCGTCGGCTGGCCTCGTAACCGTCCATCACCGGCATGTTGCAGTCCATCAGCACCAGGTCGAATGGTTCCTGCTCCAGCATTTCCAGGGCCTCGGCGCCCTGGGTTGCCAGGTGCACCTGGCAACCGAGCTTGGCCAGCATGCCCTTGGCCACCAGCTGGTTCACCGGGTTGTCCTCCACCAGCAGAATCCGCGCGCGGCCTTGTTCGAGGGTGATGGCCGGGCTGGCTAGCGGGTGCTCGGGCTCGAAGCCTTGCAAGGTGCGGCGCAGGGTCTGGTACAGGGCGTTGCGCGCCAACGGCCGGGCCAACTGATGCAACGGGGCGAGGGCGACCGATTGTTCGCTGGGCAGGAAATTGCCGTAGGCGGTCACCAGCAGGATCGGGGTTTTCAACGCTGGACGCAGTTCGAACAGGCGGTCGAGGTCGTCGGTGATCACCAGGTCGATGGTGGCGGCATCCAGCGTGCTGCTGCTGTCATGACGCCGGTAGGTCAGGCCCCAGGCGGGCAGCAGGTCCTGCAGCAGCTCATCGAGCCCACTGCCGGCCATGCTCAGCGCCGCCACCCGCCCTTGCAGCGGGGCCGGTGCAATCGCCTCGGTGTGCACGGCCAATGGCAGGTCGGCACTGAAACGGCTGCCAAAGCCCGGCCTGGAATCGATGTGCAGGTGGCCCTGCATCGCCTTGCACAGGTTGTAGGTCAGGGTCAGGCCCAGGCCGGTGCCGCCAAACTGGCGGGTAATGCCGGCGCCGGCCTGGGTGAATGGCTGGAAGATGCGTGCCTGGGCTTCTTCGGGGATGCCAATGCCGGTATCGCGCACTTCCAGGCGCACGCCGCCGACGATAGTGCTCAGGCGTACATCGACACGACCGAATCGGGTGAACTTCAAGGCGTTGGACAGCAGGTTGCTGACCACCTGGCGCACCCGCGTGGGGTCGCCGAGCACGCTGCTGGGGAAATCGCGGGCAATCAGGCAGGTCAGCTCGACACTTTGCGCAGTGTTCTGTGACAGCAGGTTGGCGGTGTCTTCGACCATCGAACCCATGTCGAACGGGATGCGCTCCAGCTCCAGTTGGCCGGCGTCGAACTTGGACAGGTCGAGGATATCGTTGAGCAACTCCACCAGGACCTTGCCCGAGTCATGGGCAATCGCCAGCTGCTGGCGCTGCTCGCTGGGCAACGGGCTGTCCAGGGCCAGCGCGATCATGCCGAGCATGCCGTTGAGCGGGGTGCGGATCTCATGGCTCATGTTGGCGAGGAAGGCAGCCCGCGCCTGGGCCATGTCCAGTGCCCGGCGGCGGGCTTCTTCCAGTTCCTGGTTGGAGCGGCTCAGGCTGTTGTTGCTGGCCTTCAGTTCGTTGGTGCGCGCCGAGACGATGTCTTCCAGCTCGTTGAGGTATTGGGTCAGGCGGTTTTCCGCGTTGCGGCGCTGGTCGATCTCGGTGGCCATGCTGACGAACTGCTGGTTGGCGACCTTCACCAGTACACCGATTTCATCGTTCTCATGCCCATGCGGGCAGTCCAGGCGGGTTTGCCGAGGCTTGCGCGGGTCGCGGCCACTGAGCGCAGCGATCACCGTCACCAGGGGTTTGGTCAGCATCATGTAGAACAGTGCCAGCAGGATGCCGGTCAGCACCAGGCTGCGGGCGAAACCGTTGACCAGGGTGATGCCGGCGCGGTCGAGGAAGCGGGCGCCGAAGGCGTAGGTGTCCACTTCCAGGTACAGGGTACCGAGGTCGTCAGCGGGCATGTGGGTCAGGTACAGGCGATCCTCGAACTGGCGCTGCTCGCCGAACAGGAAGTCGCTCAGCGGCCGGTAGCGGTCCTGCATGCGCGGGCGGCTGACATCGGCCAGCACCATGGCATTGTTGTCGCTCAGCCGCGCGCGGGTCACCGCTGGCGATTGCAACAGGCCGCTGGTCAGCTCCAGGGCCAGCTCCGAGTCGATGTTGTAGGCGATGCGTGAGGCCGGGTTATGGCTGATTTGCAGCAAGGCGCGCACTTCGCGGTTGATGGATGCGTCTTCGCTGGCATAATCGATGCCGATCTGGATGAGACTGAGCAATGTTCCCAGGATGAAGCCGACCAGGACTGTCAACCGGGCTTGCTTATATGACAGACGATTGGTGAACTTGATATCCATGAGTCCCGAGCCGGTTCCACGTTCCTTGCGCAGCGCAAGCATAGCCGATCACACCCGGCTTCTGGTGGGTCTGTCTGTTCATTTCAGTTGGTCGCCAAGCGGGGGCCGCTTTGCGCCCCCTAATAACTGAAATTTGTAGGAGTCTTCATGGATGCCCGCTTGATAGCTTTTCTGGACCGCGCCGAATCGGTACTGGCGCGTCTCGAACCCCTGTTGCCGGCACAACGCCCGGATATCGACTGGGGCACCACCCTGGCCGCGCGCTGGCAGCGTGATGGCCGCAGCGGCTACCTGCTGCCGCTGCAAGTCAGCCTGGACATCCGCCTGAGCGACCTGATCGGTGTCGACCAGCAGCGTGACCAGCTGGGCCGCAACACCCACCAGTTCATCAACGGCCTGCCCGCCAACCATGCGCTGCTGTGGGGCTCGCGTGGCACCGGCAAGTCGTCGCTGGTACGCGCCCTGCTGGCCGAACACGCCAGTGCCGGCCTGCGCCTGATCGAAATCGAGCGCGACCACCTGGCCGACCTGCCGCGGGTGGTCGAACAGCTGCAGAAGCTGCCGCAACGCTTCATCCTGTTCTGTGACGACCTGTCATTCGAAGCCGGGGAGGGCGACTACCGGGTGCTCAAGAGCGTCCTCGACGGCTCGCTGGAACAAGCCCCGGACAACGTGCTGCTGTACGCCACTTCCAACCGTCGCCACCTGGTGCCGGAAAAACAGAGCGACAACGAGAACTGGAAAATGGTCGACGGCGAGCTGCACCCCAACGAAGCGGTGGAGGACAAGATTGCCTTGTCCGACCGTTTTGGCCTGTGGCTGTCGTTCTACCCCTTCAGCCAGGAACACTTCCTCAACGTGGTCGAGCACTGGATCGGCCAGCTGGCGCGCCCGGCCGGCCTGCGCTGGCAGCGTGACGAAGCCCTGGACATCCTCGCCGTGCGCTGGGCCACCGGCCGCGGTAACCGTAATGGCCGCTGTGCCTATCAGTTCGCCCGCTATTGGGTCGGGCTGCAATTGCTGGAGCAACGTAAATGATCGACCTCAATGCCAGTGGCGCCGGACTCGACGGCTACGAGCTGCTGGCGGCGCAAGTGCAGGCGCTGTTCGCCGACGAGCGTGACTTCATCGCCAATGCCGCGCAGTTCTCGGCGTTCCTGTACAACCAGGTGGACGACCTGAACTGGGCGGGGTTCTACCTCAACCGCAACGAAGAGCTGGTGCTCGGCCCGTTCCAGGGCCAGGTCGCCTGCGTCCGTATTCCGTTCAGCAAGGGGGTGTGCGGTGCGGCGGCGGCTACTCGCCAGACCCAGCGGGTGGAGGACGTGCATGCGTTCCCGGGGCATATCGCCTGTGACAGCGCCTCCAACAGCGAGCTGGTGATCCCGCTGGTGAAAGAGGGCAGGTTGGTTGGTGTGCTGGACCTGGACAGCCCCAAGCTGGCGCGTTTCAGCGAGGCGGACCAGGCAGGGCTGGAACGGTTGGCAACGATCTTCCTGGCATTGACGGATTGTTCGCTGATCTGAAGGATTGGCATAGTCATCAATATTAAAGGCCCAGTTTCGGGCCTTTTCTTTTCGCTATCCACAGCTATTCAACCTGCCGCGGGTGCATCACGCACCTAGCATTTCTGTCAGTTTTCAAAGTTCAGGCTTGGGCGTCCAATGGTGTGCAACTGACGGCAGCCTCTTCGCTGCCGGTTATCTCACCTATATCAAAGGGACGCTCATGAAGCTTCATCCTTTTGTGCATGTCACGTTGGCGAACGACTTCAACTATCCGGTTCCCGAAGTTCCGGCAATCGTGAAAGACGAGGCCGGCCAGGAATACCCCGATGGCATCCTGTCGCGTGCTGCGCTGGACAATGACCTCGAAGTGATTGTGGAAGCATGGGACTTTTCGCAGAATCCCGTGTACTCCGACCTGCTTGAGGTGGGTTGGCGCCCTGAGGGCGCTGCGTTCATCGCGGTGAACAGTGAGGAGTTCTGGCCGCCGATTGAACCTGGAGCCAAAACCATCACCGTTCCGCGTGATCTGCTGGTGCAGGGCAGCTATTCCCTCTCTTACCGGATTACCCGCACCGGTAACTCCACCGAATCCTTGACCAAGCGGATCACCGTCGACAGGACGCCGCCGAATGAAAACCAGCGCCCTGCAGCGGCGCAGTTCCCGGACGAACTGGTCGGGGTCATCACCGATGAATACCTGACTCAGCACGGCGAAGTGCAAGTCAAGGTGCCGAGTTACCTTGGCATGCGTGCGTTCGACAAGGCGGTGTTCTACTGGTCCGAATTCGACCCGCTGCCGGACGATCACCCTGCTGCCGGTGAGCATAGGTTTTCCACGGAGGAAATCGAAAACCGGCGGCTGATCCTGACAATGGGTGAGGCGGATATCCGCACCAGTGGGGGAGGGATCCGCTATTTCTATTACCGCCTGTACGATCTCGCGGGTAACGAGAGTGCTGTATCCTATGCCTCCCCCATCCAGGTGAACCTGGTGCCGGCACCGGCCAATCTGCCGCCACCGCGCGTCCCTTTATCCGTCCGTGGTCTGATCGACCGTGAGCATGCCCGCGAAGGGGCTGCCGGGCAGCTTGGGGTCACCGTTGAAATCGATGCCTACGACAATGCCGAAACGTCCCATTTCATCGAAATCGACTGGGACGGGCAAATCCTCGACGAATTGCCCGTCGACCCGGCTGCATTCCCATTGCAGGCGTATGTGCCTTGGGCAGCCCTGGTTGCCAATGGCCTGGGGCCGGCTACCGTATCGGTAACTTACCGGGTGCGTTACGGTGCCAGTTACTCAAACCCTTCCCCCACTGCCTCGGCCCCGGTCGACTTCACTATTGCCGGTCAGGACCATGCAATGGCACCGGCATTGCTGAACCCAGACCTGACCAAGCTGGAAGTTCGCGGAGCGGTGTCCGACCTGCCCAACGAACTGACCGCACAGGACGAAGGCCTGGATGCGCGGGTACTGCTACCGCTGTTCGAGAACCCTCGGCCTGATGAGTTCCTGGAGATATTCTGGGGCGCAGTGACTGAGCCCGCCGATCGTTACCAGGTACAGGTGGGTGATGTGGGGGGGCAACCGCTTGAGCTGTCGGTGCCTTGGCGAATCATCGAGCAGGACAAGAACAACACGGCCTTGCCGGTGTTCTATGTCACCGACAATGGGGTCAACCAGCAACTCGCCCCCACCACTGCGGTGCGGGTTGTTGTCGAGCCCATCACCGGTCTGCCGGCCCCGGGTATTCCTCAGGCCGATACGTCAGGCTACCTGAACTGCTCGACCATGCCACCGATCTGGGAAGGCGTGACGATCCGGGTCGAAGGCAATGACAACTTTGCCGAAGGCGATACCGTCGAAGTCGCCTGGCTTGGCCACGAAGACCTGGGTGGCTTGCGCCCGATCCCGTCCACGGCCTTCAGTGAGCGCAGGTTCCTGAGCAAGGACGAGGCCGAAAACGGTTTTGAAGTAACCGTATTGCCTTATGACGTTCATATCGAGCCGATGGAAAAAGAAGCCTCGGTCATTATCAGTTATGAACTTATCAAGTTGCAGGGCGGTTACGGTAAGTCGCAAAGGGCACTGTTCTACATCGACAGAACATTGCCGAGTGGTGAAGTCTGCAAGCCTTGAGTCAGGCTTCATAACGAGCATTGAATATTGCAACGCGCGGCTGATCGTGGCCGCGTGGTGTTCGGTTGCGGTCTGCTGTCAGGCCGTTCAAATAAAGATCGAGGAGAACTCCATGAGTACAGAACAACGCATCACCGCCGCTGCGGCGCGCATGGCGGCGCGTAATTTTCGCTTGAGGCTTGCAGACGAACTTGACGCCCCTGCGTTCAGTAGCAAGAACCCGCTATTGCCAGATACAGCGGATGATGACCCGAACCAGTTGCACAAGGACCTGCGCGGCACCGATTTGACAATTGATGTGCCATCATTCGACCAGGGCGAAGATGGAAAGAGGGGGATTATTACCCTCTACTGGGACGGGGTGGCGAAGGGTACGCCGTTTCCCTTCACGACGCCGATCGCCAATTTCCCTGTGGAGTTGACATTGCCCGCATCGGAGACGAATGTACAGGGCAGTTTTCTCCTCACCTATGATGTCAACATCACCGGTAACATAACACCGTCATTGCCGTTGACGGTGAATATTGATACGACACCGCCCAATAATAACCAGCCTGGCGCAGAAGTGGTTTTGCCTGCCGAAGTGGAGGCTGATGGGATCACCAAGGCATATCTGGATGCCAATGGTGGCAAGGTAGAGGTCACTGTTCCAGGTGCTTACTTGGATGCCAAGATCGGTGACAAAGTGACGCTCTGGTTCGGGCGCTCAATTCCCTTGGCGAGAGAAGTCGGGAGTTTCACTCGGACAGACTTGGGTGATAGGGTCACGATTGATCTCCTGGAAGCTCATCTTACCTTTGAGGGAGACAGCTCGCTGTTCTATACGCTGACAGACCGTAAAGGAAACGAAGGGCCGCACTCCGAGTACAAGACCGTCCCGGTGATGTTAACGCCTGCACCGACCAATCTCCTGCCGCCCCTGGTGCCGCTCGCCGACGATGACCTCATCGACTACGCCGATACCGTGCAGGGCGTGAAGGTGCACATCCAGGCCTACACCAACTGGTTTGCCAACGACCGTGTGGTGGTGACTTTCGACGGCACTGACCATGCGCCACAACAAATGCCCCAGGGCGGCGCCACGGTCACCTTGCCCTTTGCTCTCATCCATGGCGGCGACCCCGGGCCGAAGAATTCCCGAGTCACCTACCGGATCGAGCGTAATGGCAAGCCTTATCCGGAGTCTGTCGGCAAGGACTTCGACGTCGACCTGCGCATGCCGGGGCCAGACCCGATCGACCCACCGGAAGAAGTCCACCCAGGACTGCAGATCCTGACGGTCAAAGGTGCGGTATCGCCGGAAAACGTACTGACCGAAGCGGACGCCGATCAGGATGTCATGGCAACAGCCGCTATCTACCCCAATGTCGGTGACGATCAGTACGCGCAACTGTACTGGAATGGAGTGGAGGCTGCTGGTGTAAGGGTTGATCTTGACAGTAGCTCGACCGATATCGAGTTCACCATTCCTTGGGACATCGTCAAGGAGGGCGGCAACGGTGCTGCCATCCCTGTCCATTATGTGGTCGGCCATGCCTTGAACGACAACGTCTATCTATCGGGGCCGCGTAACGTGGATGTCTCCGGCATCAAGATCGTGCTACCGGTGCCGGCCTTCCAGCACTTGGACCCAACCTTCGATGTATTGAACTGCCCATCGCTGCAGGTACACAACGGTGCATTGTACGCCGAGATCCAGGTGCCGGGGGACCAGCGGCTTGCCGACAAGGAACTGACCTTCATCTATCAAGGCTGGAGTGATGCCGCGGGTACAAACCCGATTGAAGGTACCAGCCATTCATTCAACTTCACGCCCAATGAAGATCAAGCGCGCGATGGCTTCACCGTTCTGCTGCCTTATGAAACTGCGCTGAGAGAGACCAGGCAGGCATGGGGCAGTATCCACTTCACGGTGGATATCGACGGGGTGCCTGGAGCCCCATCGGAGCGCCATCTTGTCGATGTGGAGGTTCAACGGCCAGGCGGCCTGGTGTGCGAGATCCCCGCTCGCAGCAAACGTTGAGCCAAAAACAGGTGCTTACGCAACTCCCTGCTTGATGAACCCATGCAGGTAATGGAAAGGGGAGCGCACAGGCTCCCCTTTTCATCTCACCTTGTTCAGAAATCGTAACGTACCCCCACGTTGGCACCGTAAGGCTGCTCGATGTGCTCGCCATTGGCGTATTCCAGGTCCACATGCACCTGCAGCCCGCCCGGCAGTTGCACTGCCATACCGGCGCCCAGTTCACCGCGCGAGCCGGACAGGTCGTTGTTGAAACGGTTGTTGTTCACATGCACGTCGTTACCTTTGGCGAACTCGTGGGCCAGGGCCGCGCGCAGGTAAGGCTGCAGTTTGCCGCCGCCCTGCAGGTCGAAGGTTCGCCCGCCGGTCACACCGGCCTTGCCCAGCAGCGAGCGGGTACGGTCGCCGTCAGCTTCCAGGTCATTGCTCAGGCTGAAGTCCTTGCCCTGGATGACCACCGCGGACCACTGGGTGAAGGGTTCGACGAAATAGCCGTGGTCCAGGGCCAGGTGGCGACCGAATTCGGCGGACACGCCCAGGCCCAGGTTGTCGTAGTCGCCTTTGGCATGGCTGCCGTCGTTCACTGCGACCTTGGCCTTGTTCTGGAAGCGGTTGAACTTGGCCACACCGTCGAAGTAGTAGCCGCTCTCGGCATCCAGCCAGGTGGTGTATGCGCCCACGTAGTAGCTGTCGACAGTGCCGGAAGTGCCTTCTTCAAGGTCCAGGTCGGACTTGCTGTAGCCAAGCATGCCGCCGGCCAGCCACTGGCCATCGCCCAGCGGCAGGCGCCCGTCGGCACCGAAGGACACGCCGTGCTGGTTCTGCTGGTAACCTGTGCCGCTGCTGTCGGCGACGTCGTAGCGGTTGCCGTAGGTGCGCATCCACACGCCCGGCTGGCCACCATTGAAGCGCAGCTCGCCCATGCGGCTGCGCAGTGAGGTGAGTTCGCCGTACCACACGGTCGGTGCGGTGTTGAACAGCGCCATCACCGAGCGAGTGCCGGGGCTGACGGTCTTTTTCTCCGGATCAAGGAACCATTCGGTGCCCCCGCTGCCATCCTGACGCGACTCTAGCCCATAGGCCCAGGCGCCTACGGCCACGGGACGGCCGTTGTACAGGCTGAAGCTGGCGTCACCCTGGCCGGTGCGTACCAGGGTCAGCTGTTCCGGTGATACAGGGTCCTTGCCGGAATCGGCCACCAGCAATTGGTGGTTGCCGGTGGCGTTGCCCGATACCACCAGGGTGTCGTGGGCATTGCTGGCGAAGTCGACGTTCATCGCGAACACGCCGTTGCCCGCCAGGCTCTGCAGGTTCAGGGTGTAGAAATTGCTGCCGCTGCCCATGTTCACGGTGCCATCGTTCAAGGTCAGGCTGCCGACCTGGGTGTCTTCGGTCATGGTGTAGCTGGATTGCCCGCTGATATTCAATTGCTCGACATTGCTCAGGCGGCCGCTGAAGTGCGATTGGTTTTCCAGGTTCAAGGCGCCGCTGCCGCCGGCCTCCACCTCGAATACGCCGCTCCAGCGCGCCTGCTGCAGTGTGATATCGGCGCTGCTGCCGGCCTCGACGCGCATGGCGCCTTCCAGGTCGACCTTGCTCAGCTCGACCTCGGCCGCCGAAGCTTCGCGGACCTGCAACAGGGTGCCATCGGCACCGATCAGTTGCGCACCGTTGCGTATTGCAATGCTTGCCTGCGCGCCATCCTCTACCAGCAGGGCCGGGCCTGAGCGGCCTTCAACCGTAGTGCCGTCGAGCACTGCGCTGCTATTGCCGATACCTTCCCCGTCCGAGGCGAGGCGCACGCCACTGGCATCGCCGCTGATCGAGCCGCCGGTGGCTTCCAGGGTGCCACCCAGCAGGTTGACGCCTGTACTGCCGACGCCGGTACCGCGCACCTGGGTATTGACCAGTATCAGGCGGCTGGCGCCAGTCACTTGGGCACCGACTTCGCCGCCGGCAATCTGGCTGTTGTTGATCAACGCCTGGGAGCCGTCGATGGAGCCTCTCAGGCGGTTGATGGACACGCCCAAACTGTCACTTTCAAACAGCGAATTATCGACGGTAGCCGACGCATTGGTTACGGTCAGGGCCGGAAAGAGTCCGCCCTGCACGGTGCCGCCAGTGATTTGCACGTTGGAAGCGGATTGGATATTCAATGATGTGGTTGTCGCGCCGTTGACGATCAACGTGCTGTTATTGCGCACGGTGTAGCCGTCGGTTGGCGTAGTGGCGTCGATGGTCACGGTATCGCCGTTATCGACAATTGCAGCGTGGGCAACAGGCACAGTTAATAACAGGGGGATCGTCGCAATACACAAGGGTTTGAACCTGAGTGCAGAAACCGCAAATGCTTCTTTCATGGGGAGCTCCATGTGAGTAGAGAATTGCGCGGCATTCCAGCAAGAGAAGCTGATTTGGTCTGTAGGAAAAATCAGCAAAACGCCCTAGTAAAGCCCTCCTGTAGCAACTGCGGGAATTTGCTTCCCATGGTAAATCAGCGGTTGTATCAGGCCACCTGACAGTTTTATCAGTAGACAGCCCAGGCTAAAGCTGGCAGCACGTTTACCGCACTAGTAATTTTGCCAGTTGGAAAAGTGTTGGTTGCAACGTTCACTGTTGTTTGTCCCCGTCACTGGGTGGCGACAGGTAACAGCCGTTCAATGGCGCAATCACTTTCCGCAAGAGGCATATTCATGAACCGGTTCTCTGCAAGGCTCTTTCCTCCTCCTGCCGATGGCTCTGTTCCGTTGGTCTTACGGCCACTGTTGATTGCCGGGATGACCACGCCCGTCGCGGCAGCAGATGGCGGTATCAATATCACCACGATCAAAGAAGACCCCGATGGTTTATTGTCTGCCATCGACCCTTATCTGGATATGAAGGAGGGAGACGAGCTGACGGTGTATATCGAAGGCGACCCGGTCCGCTTTATCCCGGTTGGCGGGGCTGATGTGGGCGAACGGATTTTTTTCTACCTGCCGGCCGACAAGTTCAGTGAGGATAAGGAGTGGGTGGACAAGGTGTACTTCGAAGTGCTGCGCAAGGGCACGACGGTGCCCGAGCCATCGGCAATGCTGCGTCTGCGGGTGAAGCTGTACCGCCCGGGCGGCGTCGACAGGGAACCGAATCAGCCCGGGCACTCGGAGTTGCCACTGCCCGCAGTACCGCAGGATGTCATCGACAATGGCGTGACGGCGGAGTGGGCGGCCAAAGGCGTGCCGGTTACCATCGATGTCTATCCTGACCGTGCCTCGCAGGATGTGGTGGTGTTGCACTGGGGCAGCGAGAAAGTGCAGCGCACGATCAGCGAAGACGAAGCGGCAGGAGACGACCCGGTGGAAATCCTGGTCGGGCAGGAGGTGATCCTGGCTGCCGGTGATTCCGACGAGCTGCAACTGAGCCATTGGCCCCATGATGAAGTGTGGAACTTTGCCAGCGACCGCTCGCGACCCACCGTTATCAAGGTAGAAGCGGGAGCCTGGCGGCTGGAGGCTCCGATCATCAAGGAGGCGGTCAACGGTGTAATTGACCTGGCCACGCTCGAAGCCAGTGATGTCACGGTGTTTATCCGTACAGACCAGTCTCCGATTGCAGTAGGCGACAGCATCGAATTCACCTGGGTCGGTACGCCGGCTAGCGGAGAGCCACTTGCCCATCACCAGACGCTGACAGTCGAAAGCGTCCCGGCGCTCCTGGAAGCCACGGTTCCCAATCGCCTGGTGCGTGACACGGCCCAAGGCACAGGCGATGCGTCCTATGTGCTGCGGCCGGCGGATGGCTCGCAAGCGCTGTCGTCAAAGCGGGCGTTTGCCCGAATCGAAGGGGCCCTCTACCCGCTACCGGCGCCGACCGTGCTGGAAGCCATCGAAGACCTGATCGACAGTGGTACCGATTCGGCCTGGGTGCTTGCCGGGCCTTATCCACGTATGGCCAGCGGCGATGTGGTCAACCTGGTCTGGCGCGGCAAGCGCGCGGATGGCACGCCTTACATTTACGAAGATGAGCAGCTCGTCTCCCAGGGACAGGAAGGCGAGGCATTGGAGTTCTTTGTTGAAGGTGAGCATATCCAGGCGCTCGCCGACGGTACGCTGGAGCTGTACTACCGAGTGACCAACGACCGGTCGACGGTCTATGACTTGCGTGAATCCGATCGCAGTTACTACCGGGTAACCTCGCTGCGTCAGACTTTGCCCGCACCTGAGGTGCTCGAGTCGGATGGCGAGGTGCTGGACCCGGAATGGATCTTTCCCAATGGCGCTACCCTGCGTGTTGACTACACCGGCCTGGTTGCGGACGACGTGCTGACCTACTACTGGCGCAGCGTGTACCCGGCCGGCACGGCCAGTGACTGGCTGGAAATCACCTTGGGTCAGGAGGGGCGACCGGTGGACTTCCGCATCAGCCCTGGCGTAGTGGAGGTTTCGCGCACCACCGTGGTTCTTGTGTACTACACCGTCAAGCGCGCGGGCACCGAGCAGGTCGACATCTCGAACGCCCTCGAGCTCTATATCGGCACACCTATCCCCTTGGCCATCACCGCAGCCGTCGACAGCTATGGCACCGTCGCCAATGGCGGGATCAGCGTCGACACGGCAGTCACCCTGAGCGGGACGGCGCGGGCAAGGTTCGGTGTCGACCTGCTCGACGGTGATGATGAGGCAGGGCAGGCGGGGGCTGACGCCGATGGCGTGTGGAGTTTCCCAATGACCGACTTGCTGCCGCGGTTATACAGTTTCAGGGCCAGGGCGCAGTATGGCAGGCGCCTGGTATCGGAGCCTTGGGACTTTACCGTGGTGGAGTATGTTGTGCCCGGCATCACCCGCATCGAGGACTCGCGCCGCGAGCTGGCCGAAGGGGCGACGACGGTCGATACCGCGGTGACGGTAACCGGGCGCGCGAGCCGCGGGCTGCAAGTCGACCTGCTTGAAGGTGAAACCCTGCTGCAGACCGTGGACGTCGCTCTGGACGGCGCCTGGAGCGCAGCGCTCACGGGTTTGACGATCGGTGGTTATGAGCTGCGGGCCAGGGCCACATACGGCAACAAGGACCTTTCTGCGCCGCGCTCCTTTGAGGTGGTTGCTGAGCAAGCACCCACCCTGGACAGTGTGCAGGACTCGCGCGGCGAATTGGCCGATGGCAAGACCACAGTCGACACCCAGATCGTACTGGCGGGCAAGGCCAGCATCGGTCAGCCGCTGCAGGTCCTGGATGGCACCTTGCCTGTCGATACCGCGCAGGCCAATAGCCAGGGTGACTGGACCCTGACCTTGCGAAACCTGCAGGTCAAAGGTTACGCCATCAAGGCCAGAGCACTCTACGGCAGCGGCCAGGAGTCGGGCGTGCGCCGATTCACGGTGGTCGATTATATCTTCCCGACCATCGACAGTGTCGTGGACTCCAGGGGCGAGGTGCCCGATGGCGGTGCGACGGTCGATACCACGCTTGACCTGTCGGGAGAAGGCAGTGCCAACGAGCAGGTTGAAATCTTCGACGGTGATGTCAGCCTGGGCACGCCGACGGTCAACCCCGCGGGCAGCTGGTCGTTGAAGCTCGAGAATTTGCCGATCAAGGTCTATGGCCTCCGGGCCAGGGCCCTGTATGGCGCGGGTGAAGAATCCGCGATAAGGACGTTTACCGTCTATGAGGAAATCAAGCCGAGCATTACCAGTGTCAGGGACAGCGACGGTGAGGTGGCGCAGGGCGGTACCACTGTGCATGAACAGGTCATCCTGGCCGGTAAAGCCAGCATCAACCAGAAGATCGAACTTTACGAGGGGAACAAATCCCTGGGTGAACTGCCCGTCGATGCAAGCGGCGACTGGAGCCACGAAATGACAGGGCTCGAGCGCCGCGCCTACCGTTTCACGGCCAAGGCATTGTACGGCGCCGGCCTGGTATCGGACGCCCGGACGTTCACGGTGGTGGAGGAAGTGGCGCCGAGCATCGTCAGGGTGCGGGACAGTCTGGGGGAGGTAGCGAACAACGGCTTCACTTTCGACTCCAGTGTGACGGTCACTGGCAAGGCGAGTATCGGGCAGCGGGTTGAACTGTTCGACGGTACCACGCCCAAGGGCCAGGCACCTGTAGACGGCAGCGGCGACTGGAGTGCTGTGGTATCTGCGCTGGTGGTCGGCCCGCACCAGGTCAAGGCTGTGGCCTTGTACGGCAGCCAGCTGACGTCGGGGATGCATAGCTTCGAAGTGCGTCAAGGTGCCACGCCGGTCATCACCCGCGTGGTCGATAGCAAGGGCCAGCCGATTGGCAATGGTGGCCGTACCTATGAAACCGGGCTCACACTCCATGGTACTGCTCAAACCGGGCTGCAAGTGCAGATCCTGGACAATGGCACGCCCAAGACCACTGTAGCCGCGCCGGGAGGCAACTGGCAGGCATCGCTTTCGGCACTTGCCATCGGCCGTCACGCCTTCACGGCGAGAGGCCTCTATGGTAACCAGCCGGTGTCCGGCGAGTGGATCGTCACGGTCGAGAACAGGCCGCCGTTGATGATCGATACCAGTACCATGCTGCTCAACGGCAAACTGTTTGTGCGCGGGGATAATGGCCAAGGTCCCAGTTCGCCACCTGCCAACACCTCGCGGCAACGTGTCGCCAGTGGCGGTATACCGCCTTATTCCTACAGCTCCAGCGACACCGCAGTGGCAAGCGTCGACAATAGCGGTACCGTCAGGTCCCGTGGCAATGGCAGTGCCGTGATCACTGTGCGAGACCAGGCTCAGCAAACCAAGCGTTACAACGTGACGGTGCAGAATGTCGTTCGCATGTATTTCATGGGGTCCTCTCAGTACATTGTCGGGTGGGAACAGCGCATTGCCATGAATGATCTACGGGAAGTGTTCAATCAGTACAGGGCCGGCGGTGGGCTGGGCCAGATTGGTTGGCCAGGGGGGACTTACTGGTCCCGGAATCAGCGGCTGATCTGGAATCCGTTCCCGCGTCAGCAAGCTATGCACAAGGACATGAACGGCGGCGGAGAGGGATGGTCCGCACAGGTCGGGCCGTTATTCCCAGGAATCAGGTTAGGCTAAAGGCATGCTGAAGATGCCTTGATGTGTAGTTGACGGTAGCGGCATTGCGGCTAGGGCTGCAATGCCGTTTTTGCATCTAGGATGCCTAACTTCCGGCTGTTTTTACCTGGCATTTTTGCCAGTAGCGTGGCTTCATGGCGGGGCGTTCAATGTTGCGTACTTCACCCTCACTCGGTAAGGAGCTGCGCAATGTTGGACAACGATCAACCGGCAGGCAACGTCACTGCCCTGGGTTCAGGTGCCGGGCCTTTGCTGCTCGACGAACTTTCGATTCCCGGCGCCACCGGCCCGGTGCCCAGCGGTGAGTGGGGGATCAACCTTGCCGCTGCGCATGAAAACTTCCCCAGGAATGGCCTGCAGGTATATGTACCGGCGTGGCCGCAAATGGGCCGTGGTGATCGGGTACGGGTGCTGCTCGGCAGTGACGAGGTCGACAGCAAGACCATTACGGAGGGCCTGGAAAACCAGCGCCAGACGCTCTTCGTTCCGCCAGCGCACTTGCACACGGGTGTTGCTGAACTGAGCTACCGGGTCAAGCGCCTGGGGCAGACCGAGGAGCCTTCGGCAGTCACCGCCATCTACGTCAAGCTCGAGCGCCCCGGTGGCCAGGATCAGGACGGCTCCATCCCCGGGCATTCCGAACTCAAGTTCACCCTGCCGGACGATGTGGTCAAGGACGGGGTGGACAAGGACCGCGCCAGCCAGGGCGTGGAGGTCACCATCCTGCCGTATCCGTTCATGGCCGAGCACGACAAGATCCGCCTCAGTTGGGGTGGGCAGTTCGTCTCCCATACCGTGACTCAGGCAGAGGTGGATAATCCCGTTGTGATTTTGGTCGAGGAAGCGCTGATTCTCGAGGCGGGAGACTCCGACGAAAAAGGCTTGGCGGTAGCTTTTGAAGTTTATGACCTGGTTGACAACCGCTCCGAGGACTGGAGCGCCGAGCAGCGGGTGGTGGTCGACACCGGCAATGCGCGCCTTGCCGCCGGTATCGTGAAGGAAGCCAGGAACAACGTCCTTGACCTGGAGCTTCTGGGGGATGCCGATGCCACCTTGCAAGTGTGGGCTTCCGGTGAGCCGTTCGCGGTGGACGACAATATCGTGGCCAACCTGTCCGGCGAGACCGAGGACGGGCGCCCGATGAACATCACGTATCCGCCCAAGCCCATCGAAAGCGTGCCGGGGGTAATTGAAATCCCTATTGCCAATGCAGATGTGCGCCAACTGGCCAAGACCCAGGCGAAGTTCAGCTATGAGCTGGTCAAGTCGGTGGCGGCGCGCCGGGCCATGGACGCACAGGCGTTTCAACGTTATGAGCAGCAGCGGGCCGAAGGTAGTTATCAGTCCAGGGGCCAGTTCGTCACCATTCAGGGCGAAGCCGTACGCCTCGCCGCGCCGATAGCGCTGGATGCCGAGCAGGGAACCCTGGACCCGGCCTTGCTGGAAACCACCATCGAGGTGCCCTGGGACGACAGTATGCAGGCGAGCGATGTGATCAACCTGATCTGGGAGGGTGAAAAGCCGGACCTGACCCCATACTTCCCGGAGATTCCTGTCCATGACATCAGTAACGGTGAGGCGGAGCGCAAGGAGCCGATTCGGTTCACGGTCGATGGCAAGCACCTGAAAGCGATCGAGGGCGGCACGCTGGTGCTGTTGTTCATGCTGGAGCGCGATGGCCAGTCGCCGCGCAGGTCGCAGCGCACGGTCACCTTCAGCGTTGGCGAGCCACGGGCTGAGCTAGACCAGCCAACTGTGAACTATGCAGAGGAACAGGCGGATGGAGAATGGCTGCTCGATCCTGAAAAGGTACCGGTCGGTGGCACCAAGCTGGTGGTTCAGCGGTATGCACGTATCAAGGTGGGTGATGTTCTGTTCTTCAGTTGGAAGGGCAAGGATGACGCCGCCTCGCTGGAGGATTCGCTCGATATTACCAATTCCAATATTGGCCGCGAACAGTTCGAGTTGGCCATCAGCAAGGCGCTGGTCAGCGCCAATGATGGACATGAAGTGGTGGCTTCCTACCGTGTGGAACGGGTAGATGGAGGGCTGAGCTACTCCGAACCGTTGACCTTGCGGGTGGGTATGTTTGTGCCGATCATCACCTCGGTGGAGGACGCACTAGACGGGCCGATCGCGGATCAAGGGAGCACCTATGAAACGACGGTAACCCTGTCAGGGCGCGCTAAGGCTAACGAACAAATACAGGTCATTGATGGCGCGGTTGCCGGGGAAACCGTGCAGGTCGACGGCGAAGGGGCGTGGACAACCGACTTGCACGATTTGGTCTTGGATAGCCATGCCATCAAGGTCAAGGCTTTGTATGGCGACAAGGGCGAGTCTGCAGTGTGGACATTCAATGTCCTCGCGCAGGTGGTGCCGACTATCGACAGGGTGACGGATGCCTACGGCGAAGTGGCTGAAGGCGGTTCCACATTTGCCACCGAGGTCACGGTAGCAGGCAAGGCGACGCCAAACCGGCAGGTTACGTTGAACGATAGGGAGGCGCCTGTCGATAACCCGAAAACCGACCCGAATGGGGACTGGAGCACCACGCTCAGCCGCCTCGAAGCTAGCGCGCACAGTTTGCAAGCCGTTGCGCAGTATGGAGATGGCTCAAGCTCGAAGCCATTCACTTTCACTGTGGAAGCAGCGACCCAACCGATCATCACCAAGGTGACCGACAGCAGCGGTACGCCGGTAGAGAACGGCGGGCAGACGCACCTTGCCGATCTGACGCTTGAGGGTACGGCGCATGTAGGCCAGCAGGTGCAGCTACTGGTTGACAGCGAGCCAGGTGATACCGCGACGGCAATAGCAGGCAACTGGAAACTGTCAGTGACGGGGTTAAGCAAGGCGCCGCATACCCTGGTGGTCAAGGGCATGTACGGGGCGCAACCGCAATCCGAGCCCTGGCGGGTGGAGATCGTGGAGGTGCCGGCGCTTCAGATAGACTCCACCCCGATGCTGCTTGAGACACAGAACGAGATGTATGTCTATTACAGCGGTACGGAACTGTTCCGGCCAGGCGAAGCACCGAGCGGCTCCTTCGAGACCCGTCGGGCGACGGGTGGAGTATCGCCCCTGAAGTACCGCTCCAGTGCGCCGGACGTTGCCCGTGTCGACGAGGACAGTGGGTTGGTCGAATCCTTTGGTAATGGTAGCGCGACCATCACTGTCGAGGACAGCGTGGGGCAACAAGCTGGATATGAAGTGCTCGTCAGCAAAGTCATCCAGTTCGTGCTGTTGCCGGAAGCGACCTTCATGCAAGGGCGGGAGTCTCGGTTTGACTTTGGCGGCAACTATTTTAAGTTGTACTACACCGTCGGCAGGGCTCGACTTGAATCGTTAGGACTGCTCAAGAGGTATTGGTCCTCAACAGCGGTTGGTCAAACAGAATACGGGATGGCGCCTGATTTCACTCCGGATCCTCCAGTGGGACACCAGTTGAGTATGACGACTCGGTTGCCGGCCCTGGGGCCGCGCAAACCAGGCGTGTGAATCTGCTAGAATTCAATGTGCAAATTGCCTTCGCAATTGAAATGCTAACGACGCTAACGGCATTGCGGGCCTGTTCGCAATGCCGTTTTTTGCTTCATGGGTCGATGTCGGCAGGCTGTGGCAATGCCTGCGGGTCAATCGTAGATCACCCGCTTCTTCCAGGTCTCTTCGTCATCGGTCTTGAGCCCCTGGGTCAGTTCGTTCTGCTCGTTCTCCGCCGGCTCCATCTTTTCCAGCACCTGGGCATTGGCCCGGGCCAGCAGTTTCTCCAGGTAGGTCAGCTGCTCTTCATAGGCCTTCGGCTCCGGCTGCTTGCGCAGGTACTGCACGCCGCGCTCGAAGGCCAGGCGCGCCTGGCCCGGCTGGCCGTTCTGCAGCGCCTGCTGACCCAGGTTGTTGAAGAATTCGATATGCAGCAGTACCAGAATATGGCGAATCTCCCTGACCCAGTGCTTGGCCTCGGGGGTGGGCAGGAAGCCCTCCTGGGCGGCGCGGGTCACCTGGCTGTGCAGTGCCTCCAGCAGAAAACGCACGTCCTTGGCCTTGACCTCGGTCTGGATCGGGCTGGGCGGGTTGTTCACCGGAATCTTGCCACCCTGGGCAATCAGCCCCTCCAGTTCGGCGATGCGCGCCCTCAACCCGGCGTTGTGCTTGTCCAGCCCCAGCTGGCGCTGGTTAAGGTTGAGTTCCAGGCGGGTCAGCAGCAGCTTCAGCGCCGGGGTCATGAACTGGCCGGGGAAGGTTTCGGTGATTTCGCCACACCGGCGCAGACGGTCGGCCAGCTCGATCTTCAGCCGGGCGCGTTCGAGCTTGTTGTTCTCGACGACATTGTTGAGGTAGCCGATCACGATCAGCAACGCGATACCCGCCACGATGAGCAGGGTGATCAAAAGTGGTGTCACCGTTATTGCCTCGTTGAAGAAGAATCACACCCTTGAGTGTAGTGAGTTCGCCTGGGGACGAACAGCCGCCTTGTCCTCTGCCGGCGCACTTCGCGGGCAGGCCTTCTTTATATCGGCCGCCGCCTGCGGATCTGCACCCCGCACCCGGAAGTCGTTGATTTAAATAAATTTCTACAAAGGGGTTGACGCCTCTACGAAGCCTCCATAGAATGCGCGCCACTTGCAGCGTAAAGCACACAGCGAAACGCGGCAGGCAGTGAAAGCAGGCAGCGATGCCAGCAGCGTGTCCCCTTCGTCTAGTGGCCTAGGACACCGCCCTTTCACGGCGGTAACAGGGGTTCGAGTCCCCTAGGGGACGCCAAATTGCGGGAATAGCTCAGTTGGTAGAGCACGACCTTGCCAAGGTCGGGGTCGCGAGTTCGAGTCTCGTTTCCCGCTCCAGTTTCTCCGGCAGCGCCTTGCGGCGAGGCAGGAAAAGAAAATCCAGGCTGAATCGTGAGGTTCATGTGCTGGTGCACTGAAAAGTGTTGTGTGTCCCCTTCGTCTAGTGGCCTAGGACACCGCCCTTTCACGGCGGTAACAGGGGTTCGAGTCCCCTAGGGGACGCCAAATGCGGGAATAGCTCAGTTGGTAGAGCACGACCTTGCCAAGGTCGGGGTCGCGAGTTCGAGTCTCGTTTCCCGCTCCAGTTTAAATACTGTGGCGTTCGCACGGTGCAGTGGTGGTGAAGGTCGTAAAGGCGCTTCACGCCGATTAGCGGTAAGGTTTCAAATTGCGGGAATAGCTCAGTTGGTAGAGCACGACCTTGCCAAGGTCGGGGTCGCGAGTTCGAGTCTCGTTTCCCGCTCCAATTCAGAAAACGCCATCTCTTGTGAGGTGGCGTTTTTTTTCGCCTCTCGAAAATGCTGCGAGTAAACAGGCCGCGCATGTTTCATCGCAGCCTGGCGTTGCGGTCAGTGTGTGCTGGCGGGGCCTTGCTGGGCGCCCAGCAGCTGCTTTTCCAGGTTCCAGTCGAACGGCTCGCCGGCCTGCTCGGCTTCGTAGCGGCGTTCTTCCAGTTGTTGGTACAGCTCCAGTTCTTCGTCAGGCATGAAGTGCAGGCAGTCGCCGGCAAAGAACCACAGCAGGTCGCGGGGCACCAGGTGGGCGATCTGCGGGTAACGCTGGATCACCTGGCAGATCAGGTCCTGGCCCAGGTACTGGCTTTCCAGCGGGTCTTGCGGCAGCAGGGCCAGCAGTTCGTCGAAGCGTTCGAGGAACAGGGCGTGGCTTTCCTCCGGTACCTGATCCGCTTCACCCAGGGCAACCAGGATGGTGCGCAGGTGGTTCAGCAGTTGCAGGTGGTATTCCAGATGGGGGTTGGCCATGGTGGCGGTCCTCGGTGTGGTCGAAACGGGCGCGGAGTATACGCGGGTTGGGGAAGGAGCCGCAAAGCGGCCCCCAGGGTTAGTGAAGGTCAGCGAACCTTGCCCGGCTCCGCGAGCAGCTGCGCCTTGTCGAAGGCATCGACATCGATCACTGCGTGGCGCGCCTGTTCCGCTGCATGCAGGCGTTGCCCTTCGCCGGGCTGCAGCATGCCGCTGTCGACGGCGGCATCGATGGCCGACTGGCCGGGTACAGGTTGCACCTTGCCGTCCTTGATCGCCTGATGCAGCGCCTTGTACAGCGGGGCGGCATCGTCCAGCAAGTCGCTGGCCCGTTGCAGCGCCGCCACCGGGTCGCCGGCGCCCTCTGGCCTGAAGCAGCCGGCAAGCAATTCCTCCAGTGCCGGGTCGCCTTTGTGGCGGCCGATCAGCGCGGCAACCTCGGCATCCAGCTCGTCGCTCGGCCCGGTATGGCGACGGCCGAAGGGGAACACCAATACCCGCAGCGCACAGCCGACAAAACAGTTGGGGAAGTTGTCGAGCAGGCGGTCCAGGGCCTTTTCCGCCTGGCCCAGGCTTTCTTCCATGGCCCAGCGCAGCAGCGGCTGCATGTGCTCCGGCGAACCCAGGTCGTGATAACGCTTGAGCGCGGCGCTGGACAGGTACAAGTAGCTCAGCACATCCCCCAGCCGTGCGCTCAGACGCTCGCGGCGCTTGAGTGCGCCACCCAGCAGCATCATCGACACGTCTGCCAGCAGCGCAAACGCTGCGGCCTGGCGGTTCAAGGCGCGGAAGTAGCCTTGGCTCAGGGCGTCCCCCGGCACGCTTTCCAGGCGCCCCAGCCCGAGGTTGAGCACCAGCGTGCTGGCCGCATTGCCGGCAGCGAACATGATGTGTTGCATCAGCAGGTCGTCGAATTCCTGCAATGCCTGGTCGCGGTCCTCACGCCCGGCCAGGGCCATTTCCCTGAGCACGAACGGGTGGCAGCGGATGGCACCCTGGCCAAAGATCATCAGGTTGCGCGAAAGGATGTTGGCACCCTCTACCGTGATGAAGATCGGCGCACCTTGCCAATTGCGCCCCAGGTAGTTGTTGGGGCCCATGATGATGCCCTTGCCGCCGTGCACGTCCATGGCGTGCTGGATGCATTCGCGACCGCGCTCGGTCAGGTGATACTTGAGGATCGCCGACAGCACCGAGGGCTTCTCGCCCAGGTCGACCGCCTTGGCGGTCAGCAGGCGCGCGCTGTCCATCAGCCAGGCGTTGCCACCGATGCGCGCCAGCGATTCCTGAATGCCTTCGAACGCCCCCAGCGGCACATTGAATTGTTCGCGGATGTTGGCGTATTGGCCGGTGACCAGGCTGGTGTACTTTGCCGCACCGGTGCCCACGGCGGGCAGGGAGATGGAGCGGCCGACCGACAGGCAGTTCATCAGCATCATCCAGCCCTTGCCGAGCATGGCCTGGCCACCGATCAGGAAGCTCAGCGGCACGAACACATCCTTGCCGCTGTTGGGGCCGTTCATGAACGCGGCGCCCAGTGGCAGGTGGCGCTTGCCAATGTCCACGCCGGGGGTGTCGGTCGGGATCAGCGCCAGGCTGATGCCCAGTTCTTCCTGTTCACCCAGCAGATGGTCCGGGTCGTAGGCCTTGAAGGCAAGGCCCAGCAGGGTAGCCACCGGGCCCAAGGTGATGTAGCGCTTCTCCCAGTTCAGGCGCAGGCCGAGTACTTCTTCACCCTGCCATAGGCCCTTGCAGACCACGCCGCTGTCGGGCATGGCGCCAGCGTCGGAGCCGGCCAGCGGGCCGGTCAGGGCAAAGCATGGAATTTCCTCGCCGCGGGCCAGGCGCGGCAGGTAGTGGTTGCGTTGCTCGTCGGTCCCGTAATGCAGCAGCAGTTCGGCCGGGCCGAGGGAGTTGGGCACCATCACCGTGGATGCCAGGTCGCCGCTGCGGGTCGCCAGTTTCATCGCCACCTGTGAGTGGGCGTAGGCCGAGAAACCTTTGCCGCCATATTCCTTGGGGATGATCAGGGCGAAGAAGCCATGCTGCTTGATATGCGCCCAGGCTTCGGGCGGCAGGTCCATGTCCTGGCCAATCTGCCAGTCGCTGACCATGGCACACAGTTGTTCCGTCGGGCCGTCGAGGAAGGCCTGTTCCTCTTCGCTCAGCTGCGGTGCCGGGTAGGCAAGCAGGGTGCGCCAGTCGGGGCGGCCGCTGAACAGCTCGCCGTCCCACCACACGGTGCCGGCGTCGATCGCTTCGCGCTCGGTCTGCGACATTGGCGGCAGGGTGCGCTGGAACCAGTTGAACACCGGGCCGGTGAACACCTTGCGGCGCCATTGCGGCAGCGCCACCAGGGCAATTTTAAGGGCCAGCACGAGCCAGATCAGGGTCAGCAACCAGCCGGGGGCGCTGCTGAAAATGCTCATCAGCAGCACGTAGGCCGCCATGATGCCGAGAATCTGCAAGGGCGCCAGGCGCCGGTGCGTGAGGTACGCCGCGCCGACCACCAATACCACCAACCACAACAGCAACATAATCGGTCCTCCTTGGAACCAGGGGCTTGAGCCGTCCCGGATAGCTTAGACGCAACGCGCTGGACGACAGGGTCAGAACAGTGACAAGGGTGGGGCGCCGGGAGTTTCAGTGTGCCTTGGCCGGTACAGGCGACAAAACTCTGGAGTAGACTGTGCCACCTCCGCATTTCATAAGGACGTTGCCATGCTGAAGATCTGGGGCCGCAAGAATTCGAGCAATGTGCGCAAGGCGCTGTGGATTGCCCACGAGCTGGGCCTGGCGTTCGAATCCATCGACGCCGGTGGCGCTTTCGGCGTGGTCAATGAGCCGCATTACCGGGCCCGCAACCCCAACGGCCTGGTGCCAATGCTCGAAGACGGTGACCTGACCCTGTGGGAATCCAATACCATCGTCCGCTACCTGTGCGCCGAATACGGCACGGAGCAGGGCTGGTATCTCCAGGACCCACGCCAGCGCGCCCTGGCCGACAAGTGGATGGACTGGACCACCTCGTCCTTCGCCGGCCCGTTCCGCCCGTTGTTCTGGGGCCTGCTGCGCACCCCGGAAGACCAGCGTGACTGGGTGGCGATCAACGCTGCGCACAAGCAATGCGCCGCATTGCTGGCCATCGCCGACGAGACCCTGGCCAGGCAGCCGTACTTGTCCGGCGAGCGCATCGGCATGGGCGACATTCCGCTGGGCAGCTTCATTTATGCCTGGTTCGAGATGCCCATCGAGCGCCCGACCATGCGTCACCTGCAGGCCTGGTACGAGCGCCTCAAGGCGCGCCCGGCCTACCAGGCGGCGGTGATGACAGCGCTGACCTGATCGAACACCACGCATGCTTCGATAGTCATTATCAATACATGTGACTGTACTTGTGCGGCCGGGCCAAGCACCATTGGCCGCACTCACTGCGCCAGTGACTTTGCCTGGCGTGTCCTGCACCTTTTTCTCTGGTAAGTGACCCGCTATGAGTTCCGCCCTGTCGATCCGACAGCTGACCAAGACCTACGGCAACGGCTTCCAGGCCCTCAAGGGCATCGACCTGGATGTCGCCGAAGGCGACTTCTTCGCCTTGCTCGGCCCCAACGGCGCCGGCAAGTCCACTACCATCGGCATACTCTCGACCTTGGTGAACAAGACCAGTGGTACGGTCAACGTGTTCGGCCACGACCTCGACCGCGAACCGGCTGCGCTCAAGCGCTGCCTGGGCGTGGTGCCGCAGGAGTTCAACTTCAACCAGTTCGAGAAGACCTTCGACATCGTCGTGACCCAGGCCGGCTACTATGGCATTCCGCCCAAGCTGGCCAAGGAGCGCGCCGAACAGTACCTGACCCAGCTCGGCCTGTGGGACAAGCGTGACGTGCAGTCGCGTTCGCTGTCCGGCGGCATGAAGCGTCGGCTGATGATCGCCCGCGCGCTGATTCACGAGCCGCGCCTGCTGATTCTCGACGAACCCACCGCCGGCGTGGACATCGAACTGCGCCGCTCGATGTGGAGCTTCCTCACCGAGCTGAACCAGAAAGGCATCACCATCATCCTCACCACCCACTACCTGGAAGAGGCTGAACAGCTGTGCCGCAACATCGGCATCATCGACCACGGCACCATCGTCGAGAACACCAGCATGCGCCAGTTGCTGGGTAAGCTGCATGTCGAAACCTTCGTCCTTGACCTCAAGCACGACCTGGCCGCGGCGCCGGCGCTGCAGGGTTACCCGTGCCGCCTGCTGACCCCGCACACCCTGGAAGTGCAAGTGGACAAGGACATTGGCATCACCGCCTTGTTCGGCCAGCTGGCGCTGCAGAACATCGAGGTCCAGAGCCTGCGTAACAAGACCAACCGACTCGAGGAGCTGTTCGTGTCCCTGGTGGAAAAAAACCTGTCGAAGGTGGCGGTATGAGTGTCGAGCTGCGCACCAACTGGGTCGCCCTGAATACCATCGTCTACCGCGAAGTGCGGCGCTTCCTGCGCATCTGGCCGCAGACCCTGCTGCCGCCAGCGATCACCATGGTCCTGTACTTCGTCATTTTCGGTAACCTGATCGGCCGGCAGATTGGCGACATGGGTGGCTTCAGCTACATGGAGTACATCGTGCCGGGGCTGATCATGATGTCGGTGATCACCAACTCCTACGGCAACGTGGTGTCGAGCTTCTTCGGCAGCAAGTTCCAGCGCTCTATCGAGGAGCTGATGGTATCGCCGGTATCGCCGCACACCATCCTTGTCGGCTACGTGCTGGGCGGTGTGCTGCGGGGCCTGGCGGTAGGCGTTATCGTGACCTTCCTGTCGCTGTTCTTCACCCATCTACAGGTGCACCACCTTGGCGTGACCGTGGTCGTGGTGCTGCTGACGGCGACCATCTTCTCGCTGCTGGGCTTCGTCAACGCGGTGTTCGCACGCAACTTCGACGACATCTCGATCATCCCCACCTTCGTGCTGACGCCGCTGACCTACCTGGGCGGGGTGTTCTATTCGATCAACCTGCTGCCGCCGTTCTGGCAGACGGTGTCGCTGGCCAACCCGGTGCTGCACATGGTCAACTCGTTCCGCTACGGCATCCTAGGGGTGTCGGATATCAGCATTGGCACGGCGATTACCTTCATGTTGGTCGCCACCGCGGTGCTCTACCTGCTGTGCGTTCGCCTGCTGGTCAGCGGCCGCGGCATGCGTGCCTGAACACCTGAGCTTGCGCCGGCGCCACTGCCGGCCAATCCACCAGCGCCAGTACAGCAGGGTGGTGAAGTAGGCAGCGATGCCCAGGACCACCCCGCACACCACCGACCCCAGCAGGAACGGCTGCCACAGCGTGGCCAGCTGGTCGGTGATCCAGGCGAAGGTCAGCTCTTCGGGCAGGGTGCGTGGCGGGACCTGCATCAGCCAGGCGCCGGTCATGTAGGTGACGAAGAACACCGGTGGCATGGTCAGGGGGTTGGTCAGCCAGACCAGGCTCACAGCGATCGGCAGGTTGCCACGTACCGGAATCGCCAGCGCGGCTGCCAGCAGCATCTGCATGGGGATGGGAATAAGTGCCGCGAACAGGCCCACCCCCATGGCCCGCGCCACCGAGTGCCGGTTCAGGTGCCAGAGGTTCGGGTCATGCAGCAACTTGCCGAAAAAGCGTAAGGACTTGTGTTCCCGAATGCTGGTCGGATCCGGCATGTAGCGTTTGAACAGTCGGCGCGGCATGGAGGCTCCCGGAGCGTTGATCCGGGCAGTATGCCCTGATTCCCGTTCAGCCTCGTTTAGAGTTTGTGACAATTGTTGAGCAAGCGCTGCCGGCAATTGGGCTATGCCTCAGAAGGTGATTTCGCTTCTGGAGCTCTACCTCATGCGCACAGGGATGTTTGCGCTCGCGCTCGGGCTGTTGTGCCTGGGCTTTTTGCCCGTGTTGCCGTCGGTCGGGTGGCTGGTGCTGCTCGCGCTTGGCGGTGGCGTCTGCCTGTTGACCCGCCTGTGGCCGCTGGGCTGTTTCCTGCTGGGCCTGTGCTGGGCCTGTGGCTCCGCCCAGACGGCCCTGGATGATCGCCTGGCAACCGGGCTGGATGGCCGTACCTTGTGGCTGGAAGGCCGCGTGGTCGGCCTGCCGACGCGCACGGCGCAAGGGGTGCGCTTCGAGCTGCAAGGGGCCCGCTCGCGGCGGGCCGAGCTGCCGCAGCGCCTGCAATTGAGCTGGTTCGACGGGCCAGCCCTGCGCGCGGGCGAGCAATGGCGGCTGGCGGTGACCTTGCAGCGCCCGACCGGCCTGCTCAACCCGCATGGGCCGGACCTGGAGGCCCGGTTGCTGGCGCGGCGGGTCGGGGCCAGCGGTACGGTCAAGGCCGGGCAACGGCTGGCACCGGTTGTCGGTGGCTGGCGTGACACCCTGCGCCAACGCCTGCTGGCGGTTGACGCTCATGGCCGCGAGGCAGCGCTGGTAGCCCTGGTGCTCGGCGACGGCTCCGGCCTGCCCCGGCAGGACTGGCAGACGCTGCAGGCCACCGGCACGGTGCACCTGCTGGTGATTTCCGGCCAGCACATCGGGCTGGTCGCCGGCTTGCTGTATGGCCTTGTCGCCGGGCTGGCGCGCTGCGGGTTGTGGCCGACCCGGCTGCCCTGGCTGCCTTGGGCGTGTGGCCTGGCCATGGGCGCGGCGCTGGCCTACGGCTGGCTGGCCGGTGCCGGCGTACCGGTGCAGCGGGCCTGCCTGATGCTGGCCGTGGTGCTGCTCTGGCGTTTGCGCTTTCGTCACCTTGGCGCGACCTTGCCGTTGCTGCTGGCGCTGGTGGCCGTGTTGCTGGTTGAACCGTTGGCCGCGCTGTTGCCCGGTTTCTGGCTGTCGTTCGCGGCCGTGGCCACGCTGGTTTACTGCTTCAGCGCGCGGCTGGGTGGCTGGCGACCCTGGCAGGCCTGGACGCGCGCCCAATGGGTCATTGCCATTGGTTTGCTCCCGGTGCTGCTGGCTACCGGCTTGCCAGTGAGCCTGAGTGCGCCGTTGGCCAACCTTGTGGCAGTGCCGTGGGTCAGCCTGGCGGTGCTGCCGCTGACGTTGCTGGGTACGTTGCTGCTGCCGCTGGGTGGGGCAGGGGAGGCATTGTTGTGGCTGGCGGGCGGCTTGCTGGACGGGCTGTTCCGGCTGCTGGCGCTGGCGGCGCAGCAGCGCCCCGCGTGGCAGCCGCCAGTTCCACCACTGTGGGCCTGGCTGCTGGTGTGCCTGGGCACTTGGCTGTTGCTGTTGCCCCGAGGTGTGCCGCTGCGTGGCCTGGGTGGGGTCATGCTGCTGGCACTGTGGGTGCCGAGGGCGACAGTGCCGTTCGGGCAGGCCGAAATCTGGCAACTGGATGTCGGCCAAGGCCTGGCGGTGCTGTTGCGCACCCGGCACCACAACCTGCTGTACGACGCCGGTCCGGCCAGGGGCGAAACCGACCTGGGCGACCGGGTGGTGCTGCCTACCCTGCGTAAGCTCGGGGTGGGTAGCCTTGATCTGATGTTGATCAGTCATGCCCACGCCGACCATGCCGGCGGCGCAGCGGCGATACAACGTGGCTTGCCGGTGCAGCGGACGGTCGGTGGCGAAGCGCTCGAAGATGTCCCGTTGCAGCCTTGCAGCAGCGGCGAGCAATGGGCGTGGGATGGCGTGCGTTTTTCCCTGTGGCGCTGGGCTGACGGGCAGAGCAGCAACGACCGATCCTGCGTGTTGCTGGTCGAGGCGCAGGGCGAGCGCCTGTTGCTGGCGGGTGACCTGGAAGCCGCTGCCGAGCAGGCCTGGTTGGCCGCCACCGACACACCCCGTATCGATTGGCTGCAGGCGCCGCACCATGGCAGCCGGAGTTCCTCCAGCGAGGCATTCATCCGGGCCACGGCGCCGCGCGGGGTACTGGTTTCGCGAGGACGTAACAACAGCTTTGGGCACCCGCATGCGCAGGTGGTCGAGCGTTATCGGCGGCATGGGGTGACGGTGCATGACACGGCGGTGGAGGGGGCGTTGCGGTTGGTGTTGGGGCGTCAGGGGGAAGTTGAAGGTGTGCGGGAGCAGCGGCGGTTTTGGCGGGATTCGGCACCGTAGGGGCAGTGGCTTGCAGGTGCTTGCCTTTGCATTTTCAGCGCCTGTAAGACCGAGCGCCGCGCGGGCGGCGCTTGATCTCATAGGCCGCAACTGCCACGGCATACGCCTCTGCCCTCCAACAATTCCCTGACCTCCGGCAGATGAGCCCCCGGCGCGCCTATGGTAGAGTGGCGGCCTTTTTCCGAGGGGGCGTTTACTGTGTGGGAATTGGTCAAGTCCGGTGGTTGGATGATGCTGCCGATCATTCTGAGCTCCATCGCCGCCATGGCTATCGTCGTCGAGCGCCTGTGGACCCTGCGCGCCAGTCGTGTCACCCCGCCGCACCTGCTGGGCCAGGTCTGGATGTGGATCAAGGACAAGCAACTGACCAGTGACAAGCTCAAGGCCCTGCGCGCCGATTCGCCATTGGGCGAAATCCTTGCCGCCGGCCTGGCCAACTCGCGCCATGGCCGCGAAATCATGAAGGAATGCATCGAGGAAGCCGCCTCGCGCGTCATCCATGAGCTGGAGCGCTACATCAGCACCCTCGGCACCATTGCCGCCATGGCCCCGCTGCTGGGCCTGCTGGGCACCGTGCTGGGCATGATCGACATCTTCAGCGCCTTCATCGGCTCGCAAATGACCGCCAACGCGGCCGTATTGGCGGGCGGTATCTCCAAGGCCCTGGTCACCACGGCGGCCGGCCTTATGGTCGGTATCCCGGCGGTGTTCTTCCATCGCTTCCTGCTGCGCCGCATCGATGAGCTGGTGGTGGGCATGGAGCAGGAAGCGATCAAGCTGGTGGAAGTGCTCCAGGGTGACCGTGAAGTGGAAGTGGCCGGAGGCAAGGCGTGAAGTTTCGGCGCAATCGCCAGCGGGAGAACGTCGACATCAACCTGGCGTCGCTGATCGACGTGGTGTTCGTGCTGCTGCTGTTCTTCGTGGTTACTACGACCTTCACCCGCGAGACCCAGCTGCGCGTCGAACTGCCCGAAGCGACCAGCGCCGAGCCGACGCCGGCCGAGCAGGGCAAGCTGGTGGAAATCACCATCAGCGCCGACGGCGTGTACTCGGTGAACAACCATCTGTTGCCCAAGAGCGACCTGGCCACCCTGAGCGAAGCGATCGAGCGTGAATCAGGCGGCGACAACAAGCTGCCGCTGGCCATCAGCGCCGATGGCAAGACCCCGCACCAGGCTGTGGTCACCGCGATGGATGCCGCCGGCAAGCTCGGCTTCAGCCAGTTGCGCATGACCACGGTCGAGGCGGCCCCGGGCACGCCCTGATGGCCTTCACCGACCGCTTGCTCGCGGCCTGGTACGCCGGGCACCCGGCCCTGGCGCTGCTGCGCCCGCTGGAGGCGCTGTACCGCTGCGTGGTCACCCGCAAGCGGGCGCGTTTCGTGCGTGGCGAAAGCGCCAGCTACCGCGCCCCGGTGCCAGTCATCGTGGTCGGCAACATCACCGTGGGCGGCACCGGCAAGACACCGATGATCCTCTGGCTGATCGAGCACTGCCGCCGGCAGGGGCTCAAGGTCGGCGTGGTCAGCCGTGGCTATGGCGCCAAGCCGCCGCAGCTGCCATGGCGCGTGCAGGCCGACCAGCCCGCCGAGCAGGCCGGCGACGAACCGCTGCTGATCGTGCAGCGCAGCGGCGTGCCGCTGATGATCGACCCCGACCGCTCCCGGGCGGTACAGGCCTTGCTGGCCAGCGAGCCCCTCGACCTGATCCTGTGTGACGACGGCATGCAGCACTACCGCCTGGCCCGCGACCTCGAACTGGTGTTGATCGACGCCGCCCGTGGCCTGGGCAACGGCCGCTGCCTGCCGGCGGGGCCGTTGCGCGAGCCGGCCGAGCGCCTGCGTGACGCTGATGCGGTGCTGTTCAACGGTAGCAGCGAAGACCGCGCCGATGGCTTTGGCTTCTGCCTGCAACCGTCCGCCCTGGTCAACTTGCGCACTGGCGAACGCCGCGGGCTCGACCATTTCCCCGCAGGCCAGCGCCTGCATGCGGTAGCCGGCATCGGCAACCCGCAACGTTTCTTCAATACCCTGCTGGGGCTAAACTGGCAGCCGGTGCCGCATCCCTTTGCCGACCATGCGCGGTTCAGTGCCGAAAGCCTCGCCTTCGCCCCGCCGTTGCCACTGGTCATGACCGAGAAGGACGCGGTGAAATGCCGGGCGTTCGCCGCCGACGACTGGTGGTACCTGGCCGTCGAGGCACAGCCTACGGCGGCTTTCAGCACCTGGTTCGACAATCAGTTGCAACGCTTGCTGCGCAAGCCCTGAGCCCGTTTTCAATTTTCGGCCACCTGGCCTAAAGGAAACCTCCAATGGACACCAAACTGCTCGATATCCTGGCCTGCCCGATCACCAAGGGCCCGCTCAAGCTCAGTGCCGACAAGACCGAGCTGATCAGCAAGGGTGCCGGCCTGGCCTACCCGATCCGCGACGGCATTCCGGTCATGCTGGAAAGCGAGGCACGCACCCTGACCGACGACGAGCGTCTGGACAAATGAGCCTGAACTTCACCGTGGTGATTCCTGCCCGCCTGCGCTCCACGCGCTTGCCGGGCAAGCCGTTGCTGCCGATCGCCGGCAAGCCGATGGTCCAGCATGTGTGGGAGCAGGCGCGCAAGAGCAGCGCCGGCCGCGTGGTCATTGCCACTGACGATGCCAGCATCGTCGAGGCCTGCCAGGCCTTTGGCGCCGAGGTGCTGCTGACCCGTGCCGACCACGAATCGGGTACCGACCGCCTGGCCGAGGTGGCCGCGCGCCTGGGCCTGCCGGCCGATGCCATCGTGGTCAACGTGCAGGGCGACGAGCCGCTGATCCCGCCGGTAATCATCGATCAGGTGGCAGCCAACCTGGCCGCGCACCCGCAGGCTGGCATCGCTACCCTGGCCGAGCCCATCCATGAGCCGGAAACCGTGTTCAACCCCAATGCGGTCAAGGTGGTCAGTGACAAGCATGGCCTGGCCCTGACCTTCAGCCGCGCACCGCTGCCCTGGGCGCGTGATGCGTTCGCCAGCGACCGTGACCAGCTGCCGGCGAGCGTGCCTTACCGCCGTCACATCGGCATGTACGCCTACCGTGTCGGTTTCCTGCAGGACTTCGTCAGCTGGGGGCCGTGCTGGCTCGAGCAGGCTGAATCGCTGGAGCAGCTGCGGGCCCTGTGGCACGGCGTGCGCATTCATGTCGAGGACGCCATCGAGGCGCCTGCCGTGGGCGTGGATACCCCGGAAGACCTGGAGCGCGTACGGCGCTTGCTGGAGGCCTGATGCGCATTCTGTTCGTCTGCCTGGGCAATATCTGCCGCTCGCCCACGGCCGAAGGCGTGCTGCGCCATCAACTGCAGGCTGCCGGGCTAGCCGACAAGGTCCATGTGGCTTCCGCCGGCACCGGTGACTGGCATGTCGGCAAGGCGCCCGACAGCCGTACCTGCAAGGCGGCGTTCGCGCGTGGGTATGACCTGTCGCAGCAGCGCGCCCAGCAGGTCAAGGCGGCGCATTTTGCCGAATACGACCTGATCCTGGCCATGGACGAGAGCAACCTCAGCCATCTGCGCGCCTTGCGCCCGCATACGGCAGTGGGGGAGCTCGACCTGTTCCTGCGCCGCTATGGCGCAGCGCTGGATGAAGTGCCAGACCCGTACTACGGCGGTGCCGACGGCTTCGAGCAGGTGCTCGACCTGGTCGAGGCGGCGTGCCAGGCGCTGGTGTTGGAAATCAAGGGGCGGCTATGACACTGCAGTGGCAGGAGCAGGTATCGCTCAAGCCTTACAACACCTTTGGCATCGACGTGAAGGCGCGCTATTTCAGCCCGGCCCATGACGACCAGGAAGTGCGCCAGGCCTTGAGCCAGGCGCAGCAGCACGGCTTGCCGCTGCTGGTGATTGGTGGCGGCAGCAATCTGTTGCTGACCAGGGATATCGACGCCTGGGTATTGCACATGGCCAGTCGTGGCCGGCGCGTGCTCAGTGACGATGGCGAACGCATCGTGGTCGAGGCCGAGGCCGGTGAGCCCTGGCACCCGTTCGTGCAATGGACCCTGGCGCAGGGTTATTGCGGGCTGGAGAACCTCAGCCTGATCCCTGGTACGGTTGGCGCCGCGCCGATGCAGAATGTCGGCGCCTACGGCGTGGAAATCAAGGATGTGTTTGTCGGCCTGACCGCCCTGGACCGCGAGACCGGCGCGCTGCGTGACTTCGGTCTGGCGGAATGTGCGTTCGGGTATCGCGACAGCCTGTTCAAGCGCAACCCTGGGCGCTGGTTGATCCTGCGTGTGCGTTTTGCCTTGAGCCGCACCTTGCACGCCCGCCTGGACTACGGCCCGGTGCGTCAGCGCCTGGCCGAGCAGGGCGTGACCGAGCCGACCGCGCAGGCAATCAGCGAGGCGATCTGCAGCATTCGCCGCGAGAAACTGCCAGACCCGGCAGAGCTGGGCAATGCCGGGAGCTTCTTCAAGAACCCGGTGGTAGCGGCGGCGCAGGTCGAGCGTATTCGGGCGCAGTACCCGGGTGTAGTGGCTTATCCCCAGGCCGACGGGCAGGTCAAGCTGGCAGCCGGCTGGCTGATCGAGCAGGCCGGCTGGAAGGGCTATCGCGAGGGCGATGCCGGGGTGCATCGCCTGCAGTCGCTGGTGCTGGTCAACCATGGCCAGGCGAGCGGGGCGCAGATGCATGCGCTGGCGCGGCGGATCCAGGCCGATATCCTGGAGCGCTTCGGTGTCGAGCTGGAGATGGAGCCAAACCTCTACTGATTCAGTGCCTGGGCTGGCCCTTTCGCGGCTAAAGCCGCTCCCACAGCGACCTCACAGGGCCTGAGGGCAGTGGGGCCCCTGTGGGAGCGGTTTTGCCCGCGAAGAGGCCGGTACAGGAAAAACGCTCAGCCAAGAAAAAGCCCCGCCAGTTCGCACTGACGGGGCTTTTTCATTCAGCCTTGGCTATCAACCGTGATGAGGCTTTTGCTCATCGGTGGATTCCAGGGCGGGTTCCTCGGCCTTTGCAGCAGCTTCCTGTGCGGCTTTGGCAGCCGCCTCGGCCTCACGCTTGCGGCGACGCACTTCACGTGGGTCGTTCGGTGCGCGGCCGTTGGCCAGCATGACAGTGGCAGGCTCTGCCGCGACAGGGGCTGCGACCGGTGCCGGCTCGACGACCACCGGGGCTGGCTCTGCGGCTGTTACTGCTGGCTGGGCTTCGACAACCGGCACAGGTTGCTCGGCAACCGGGGCGGCTTCGACCACGGCCGGAGCCTGTTCCATTTCACCAGCCTCGACGGCAGGCGCTTCGACCGCTGCTTCGGTAACCACAGGCTCGGCAGCAGGCGCGGTTTCAACCACTGGTTGCGGAGTGACCTCAACCACTGGCTCGGCGCTCGCCTCGACTGCGGCCACAGGCTCGCTGAACGGTTGCTCGACCAAAGGTGCCACTGCAACTTCCTCCGCCTTGGTGGCTGCTTCGGCCTGCTCTGCAGGCTGGGCAGCTTCGCTGTTGCCGGTTTCTGCGGCGGCGACTTCGGCGGTAGCCTGCTCGGCCTGCTGGTTGGCCTGGGCTTCGGCTTCGGCGCTGATGTTGCTGCTGGCAACAGCGGCAGTCACGGCCAGGCCGGCGGCCAGCTCGGCACCCAGCTCGGTGGCCTGATGCGCTTGTGGCTGCTCTTCGTGGCCTTCTTCTTCGCTGCCTTCGATCAGCTCGCCATTGACGTTGCGCTGACGCTCACGACGGTTGCTGCGACGACGCTGGCCACGGGAGCGGCGGCGTGGGCGCTCGCCATCGGTGCCTTCCTGGTCGTCCTGCAGCAGCTCCTCGTTCGGCAGTTGCTCTTCGGCCAGCTCGGCAGCCTGCACGGCCGCTTCTTCGGCTGTGCGTGGCTGGCGCTCTTCGCGTGGCGGGCGTGGGGCGCGTTCTTCGCGTGGTGCACGCTCTTCACGTGGAGCACGCTCTTCACGAGGGGTGCGTTCTTCACGTGGAGCGCGCTCTTCACGCGGAGCACGCTCTTCGCGAGGGGTGCGTTCTTCACGTGGGGCACGCTCTTCGCGAGGGGCGCGCTCTTCACGCGGAGCACGCTCTTCACGTGGTGCGCGTTCCTCACGCGGTGCACGCTCTTCGCGGGCTACACGTTCCTCACGCGGCTGGCGCTCCTCGCGCTCGGCCGGGGTGGCGTCCAGCGGCTCACGCAGTTCACGTACGCGCTCTTCGCCACGATTGCCACGGCGGTCTTCGCGTGGCTGGCGTGGGGCGCGTTCTTCACGCGGAGCACGCTCTTCGCGCGGGGCGCGTTCTTCACGTGGCGCACGCTCTTCGCGCGGAGCACGTTCCTCGCGCGGCTGGCGCTCTTCACGGGGTGCACGCTCGGCACGCTCTTCGCGTGGCTTGCGTTCCTCGTCGCGGCGGCCGTTGCGGTTGCGGCTCTGCTGGCGGCCGTTGCGGCGTTCTTCGTTGCGCGAGCTGCGCTCGGTAGCCGGTTTCTCGGCGGCTGGTGCGACCGGTGCGGCGGCAGGCGCTTCCTTGCCGGCGAACAGGCTGACCAGCGATTTCACCAGGCCCTTGAACAGGCTCGGCTCCGGCGCGCTCGGCGCCGGGGTAGCCGGTGCGGCTGCCTGCGGCTCTTCAACGGCGGTGGGAATCGGCGCATTGGCGCGTGCCGGGGCGGTCTTCACCGCGGCTTCCTGGCGCACCAGGGTGCGGGTCGCGGTTGGCTGCGGCGCTTCTTCGGCTTCGGCTGCGGCGATTTCGTAGCTGGACTGGTTGCTCAGCACTTCCGGGTTGTCGTCGCGCAGGCGCTGGACTTCGAAGTGCGGGGTTTCCAGGTGGTCGTTCGGCAGGATGATGATGCGTGCACGGGTGCGCAGTTCGATCTTGGTGATCGAGTTGCGCTTCTCGTTGAGCAGGAAGGCGGCTACCGGGATCGGTACCTGGGCACGCACTTCGGCGGTGCGGTCCTTCAGGGCTTCTTCTTCGATCAGGCGCAGGATGGCCAGCGACAGCGACTCGACGTCGCGGATGATGCCGGTACCGGAGCAACGCGGGCAGACGATGCCGCTGCTTTCGCCCAGCGACGGACGCAGGCGCTGGCGGGACATTTCCAGCAGGCCGAAGCGCGAGATGCGGCCAACCTGGACGCGGGCGCGGTCGGCTTCCAGGCATTCGCGGACGCGTTCTTCCACGGCACGCTGGTTCTTCGCCGGGGTCATGTCGATGAAGTCGATGACGATCAGGCCACCGATGTCACGCAGGCGCAGCTGGCGGGCGATTTCCTCGGCCGCTTCCAGGTTGGTCTGCAGGGCGGTTTCTTCGATGTCGCTGCCTTTGGTCGCACGCGCCGAGTTGATGTCGATGGACACCAGGGCTTCGGTAGGGTCGATCACGATCGAACCGCCGGATGGCAGGTCGACCACGCGCTGGAAGGCGGTCTCGATCTGGCTTTCGATCTGGAAGCGGTTGAACAGCGGCACGCTGTCTTCGTACAGCTTGACCTTGCTGGCGTACTGCGGCATCACCTGGCGGATGAAGGTCAGCGCTTCTTCCTGGGCGTCGATGCTGTCGATCAGCACTTCGCCGATGTCCTGGCGCAGGTAGTCGCGGATGGCGCGGATGATGACGTTGCTTTCCTGGTAGATCAGGAACGGCGCGGCGCGGTCCTGGGACGCTTCCTTGATGGCGGTCCACAGCTGCAGCAGGTAATCGAGGTCCCACTGCATTTCTTCGCTGCTGCGGCCAAGGCCGGCGGTGCGCACGATCAGGCCCATGTCGCCCGGTACGGTCAGGCCGTTCAGGGCTTCGCGCAGTTCGTTGCGTTCCTCGCCTTCGATGCGGCGGGAGATGCCGCCGGCGCGCGGGTTGTTGGGCATCAGCACCAGGTAGCGGCCGGCCAGGCTGATGAAGGTGGTGAGGGCGGCGCCTTTGTTGCCGCGCTCTTCCTTCTCGACCTGGACGATGACTTCCTGGCCTTCGCTCAGCACTTCCTTGATATTGACCCGCCCTTCGGGGGCCTTCTTGAAGTATTCGCGGGAGATTTCTTTCAGCGGCAGGAAGCCGTGACGTTCGGAGCCGAAGTCGACGAAGGCGGCTTCGAGGCTGGGTTCGATGCGGGTGATCT
>Ga0268257_1000133_pt1 | contig 135720 bp, 133 predicted proteins | sample AgamicAtPrz_FD_200249 | JGI IMG/M metagenome (GOLD analysis project Ga0268257, IMG submission 200249) | Agave microbial communities from Guanajuato, Mexico - At.P.rz (v2) (version 3) | ecosystem: Host-associated > Plants > Phyllosphere > Phylloplane/Leaf | place: Guanajuato, Mexico | collected... | reverse complement strand
AGCAGGTAAAACTCTCCGGCTTTGGCAATTTTGATTTGCGAGACAAAAACCAACGTCCGGGCCGTAACCCGAAGACGGGGGAAGATATTCCCATTACAGCCCGCCGCGTGGTGACCTTCAGACCCGGTCAGAAGTTAAAAAGCCGTGTCGAAAACGCAACGCCCAAAGCAGAGTAATATGAACTAACTAAAAAGGCCGCTCACGCGGCCTTTTTTCTTTGCGCTATTTGCCAAACCCGCCGTAAAATCAATGATATCTCAACCGGATAACCTATCGTCTATGCTTGATCTTGCCCGTCGCCAGCACCGCTCCGATCTCCGCCGCCTGTGTCTGCTCGGGGTGCTGTTGCTTGTCGCCACCACGGTCAGTCTGTGTGCGGGCGATCGGTGGCTGGGGCCGGCAAGCTGGTTTACGCCGGAGGGACAGATCTTTGTCTGGCAGATCCGTCTGCCGCGGACGCTGGCGGTCCTTTTAGTCGGCGCTGCCCTGGCGCTGTGCGGCACGATCATGCAGGCACTGTTTGAAAACCCGCTGGCGGAACCCGGGCTTCTGGGAGTGTCGAATGGCGCAGGCGTCGGGCTAATCGCCGCCGTGATGCTGGGAGGAGGCGAGCTTTCCGCCTGGGGGATTAGCCTCAGCGCCATTGTTGGCGCGCTGTTGATAACCCTCATCCTGCTGCGCTTTGCCCGACGCCACTTATCCACCAGCCGTCTGCTGCTTGCCGGGGTGGCGTTAGGGATCATCTGTAGTGCGTTGATGACCTGGGCCGTCTACTTCTCCACCTCTTTTGATCTGCGCCAGCTGATGTACTGGATGATGGGGGGCTTTGGGGGCGTTGACTGGCGTCAGGGATGGCTGATGCTGCTCCTGCTCCCGGTCATTCTGTGGACGGCATTCCAGGCGCAGCCGCTGAACATGCTCGCGCTGGGTGAAACGTCTGCTCGCCAACTTGGGATGCCGATTGGGTTCTGGCGCAACGTGCTGGTTATCGCCATCGGCTGGATGGTGGGCGTAAGCGTGGCGCTGGCGGGCGCGATTGGCTTTATTGGGCTGGTGATCCCGCATATGCTGCGTCTGTGCGGCATTACGGACCATCGAACCCTGCTCCCGGCCACGGCGATTGCCGGGGCGGCAACGCTGCTGATTGCCGATATCATCGCCCGGCTCGCTCTGACCGCCGCAGAGCTGCCTATTGGCGTGGTGACCGCGACGCTGGGCGCGCCGGTCTTTATCTGGCTATTATTGAAAGCTGGACGTTAACACACTACCCGTAAGTCAACCTGAGGGAATGCTATGCAGTCTGATATTCTGAATACCGAAGTGACCACCATTGACGGCGAGAAAACCACGCTGGAAGGCTACAAGGGCAAGGTGCTGCTCATCGTGAACGTGGCGTCGAAATGTGGCCTGACGCCGCAGTATGAACAGCTGGAAAATATTCATAAAGCCTGGGAAAAAAACGGCTTTACCGTGCTCGGCTTCCCGTGCAACCAGTTCCTGGGGCAGGAGCCGGGCAGCGAAGAGGAGATTAAGACCTTTTGCAGCACGACCTATGGCGTGACGTTCCCGATGTTCAGCAAAATTGATGTGAACGGGGAAAATCGTCATCCGCTGTATGCCAAGCTGGTGGCCGCGGCGCCGACAGCGGTTGCGCCTGAAGAGAGTGGTTTCTACGAGCGCATGGCGAGCAAAGGCCGGGCGCCGCTCTATCCGGACGATATTCTGTGGAACTTCGAAAAATTCCTGATTGGCCGTGACGGTCAGGTCGTACAGCGTTTTTCCCCGGACATGACGCCTGAAGATCCTATCGTGATGGAATCTATCAAGCTGGCGCTGGCGAAATAATGTCGCTGCTGATGCAGCTCACAGACGTTGCCGGGAAGGGACGTCTTGAGCCTGTAACCGCCACCGTCAACGCAGGGGAAATGCTTCACCTGGTTGGGCCAAACGGTGCCGGGAAGAGCACGCTGCTGGCGCGCATGGCGGGGCTGACCGCCGGGGAAGGGGAGATTACCTTTCTAGGGCAATCTCTTGACGAATGGCTACCCGCTACGCTCGCCTCCCGTCGAAGCTATCTGGTTCAGCAGCAAGTGCCGCCCTTTGCGATGCCGGTCTGGCACTACCTGACGCTGCACCTGCCTGATAAAAATCAGGTGGCATTGCTCCACGACGTTGCCGCGGCGCTCGGGTTAGACGATAAGCTCACCCGACAGGCCAGCCAGCTTTCCGGCGGCGAGTGGCAGCGCGTGCGTCTGGCCGCCGTCATTCTTCAGATCCATCCGTCCGGAAATCCTCACGGGCGGTTGCTGCTGCTGGACGAGCCAATGAGCGGGCTGGACGTTGCCCAGCAGGCCGCGCTGGATGCCCTGCTCAGCGCGCTCTGCCGCAAGGGCATTACCATTGTGATGAGCAGTCATGATTTAAACCATACGTTGCGCCACGCCCATCGGGTGTGGTTGCTGGCCCGTGGCAAGCTGATTGCCAGCGGACCGCGCGACAGCGTGCTGACGGCCCCCAATCTTGCGAGTGCTTACCACATGTCGTTCCGGAGGCTGGATATTGAAGGCCACAAGATGCTCATCTCCACGGCGCAGGAATAACCTTTCTTGCACAGCCGCATAGATGCACGCTAAATTACCGAAAGAACAAAAAAAGCAGAGGATTCGTCTGAAATGCGATTCTGGTTTCTCCTTGTTGCGGCGCTCTTTCTTGCAGGATGCAGTAGCCATCGTGCTCCTCCGCCCAACCCACGGCTTTCCGATTCCATTACGGTCATTGCCAGCCTGAACGATCAGCTCAGCAACTGGCGCGGCACCCCCTATCGCTACGGTGGCATGAGCCGGGGCGGGGTGGATTGCTCGGGATTCGTGCTGATGACCTTCCGCGATAAATTTGACCTACAGCTTCCGCGTGAAACGCGTATGCAGGCGGAGATCGGCACTGAGATTGATAAAGACGAGCTCCTGCCCGGCGACCTGGTCTTTTTTAAAACAGGCTCCGGTGAAAGCGGCCTTCATGTCGGTATTTATGACACCGATAATCAGTTCATTCATGCCTCGACCAGCCGTGGCGTGATGCGCTCCTCTCTCGATAATGTTTACTGGCGTAAAAACTTCTGGCAGGCCAGACGTATTTAACCGATGCATAAAGATGCAGTGCGGGGAGCCTGGCGGTGAATATAGCCGTCAGGCTTTTCTTACGGGTTGATTAAAGTTAAATTTTTGCCCAATTATTTATGTCAGCATGTGCCTGTTTTATCTAAAACTGGCTATTATTCAATAACCAGGATAAAATTATTAAAGATTCAGGGAAAAATCTGAAAATTAATACGGAAAGAATGAAATTAAACTTATTAAAATCAAGACAGTGGAATTGTGCCTGCAATTGCTCCAGGATGTTCTCTCTCATCTTTAATGCAGGACAAGCGCGATGATTATTACGCTAGATAATGCTTACCAGTCTGAACTTTTACTGCTTCCGGCGCGTGATAGTGCAGGTTTGCTTAAAGGTTTAGAGATTTTGGTTAACTTTACTGGCGTGGGTACGGACGTACGAATCCCGACGGAACTGGTTATCCCGCATCTTTCCCGGGAAGATGAATTAGCGCTGTTTCAGGAGAAACTGCAATTACTCGATACCTGTAAGCTATTTTTTATTCAGCATCAGTTAATTGCATGGATCAATATTACACCCGCAATTGTTGAGTTTTTATTAACTAATGAGAACGCTGTTTCAATCCTTGAGCGTTATCCGTTTCTTGAGTTTACTGTTAATGAGAACTATCCAGGTTTAAATAACGGAAAAGACGATCTGACGCTGGCAAGAATGGCGATCCATTTCCCATTAGTGCTGGCTAACTTTGGTGCAGGGGCCGCGTCCCTTAAGCCGGTTTATGATGGTTTGTTCAAACGGGTCATTCTGGATAAAAACTTCATCCAGCAGCGCGTTTCGGCGCTCTCCTTTGAGCCTTTTATGCGCGCTATCCTCTGGCAAATCACGCCGCACTGTCAGTCGGTCATGGTCTCAGGAATTGACGATCACGGCATCCTGCAACGCGTGCTGCCCTTCAATTTTGGTGCAATGCAGGGCACCCTGTGGCCTGCCGTCCCGGCTGAACGCGTCACGACCCTCGTTCAGCAATAACCCCTTTCTTCGCCCGTGTTTACGTTCAGGGAAACCCTCTACACTTAAAGCAGGAGGACTTATGACCCTGTCTTTTACTGCCCACTGGCATGATGAACTACCCGGCTTTTACACCGCGCTTAAGCCAACGCCTTTACAGAATGCACGTCTGATCTGGCATAACGATGCGTTTGCGGATTCGCTTGGCATCCCTTCGTCTCTTTTTCAGCCAGAAAAAGGCGCCGGCGTCTGGGGGGGCGAAACGCTGCTTCCGGGCATGAAGCCGCTGGCTCAGGTTTACAGCGGACACCAGTTTGGCGTCTGGGCGGGACAGCTCGGCGATGGTCGCGGCATCCTGCTGGGTGAACAGGTATTGCCGAATGGCGAAACGCGCGACTGGCACCTGAAAGGGGCAGGGCTGACCCCATACTCTCGCATGGGTGATGGCCGCGCGGTGCTGCGCTCAACCATCCGTGAAGGTCTGGCGTCGGAAGCCATGCATGCGCTGGGGATCCCCACCTCACGCGCGCTGTCGATTGTCACCAGCGACACGCCGGTTGCCCGCGAGACGATGGAGCAGGGAGCTATGCTGATCCGCGTGGCCGAAAGCCATCTGCGTTTCGGCCATTTTGAACACTTCTATTATCGCCGCGAGCCGGATAAGGTCCGCCAGCTTGCCGATTACGCCCTTCGTCGTCACTGGCCGCATCTGCAAAACGAAGCGGATCGCTATGTTCTCTGGTTCCGCGATATCGTCGCGCGCACCGCCTCCATGATTGCCCGCTGGCAGGCCGTCGGCTTTGCGCACGGCGTAATGAATACCGACAACATGTCCCTGTTGGGGCTGACGTTTGACTACGGTCCGTACGGCTTCCTTGATGACTATCAGCCGGGTTACATCTGTAACCATTCGGACTATCAGGGGCGTTACCGGTTCGACAACCAGCCTGCGGTGGGGCTGTGGAACCTCCAGCGTCTTGCACAAAGCCTGTCGCCGTTTATCGACGCCGATGCCCTGAACGATGCGCTCGACAGCTATCAGGAGGTGTTGCTGCGGGAATACGGCGCGTTAATGCGCAACAAGCTGGGCCTCATGACGCAGGAAAAAGGCGATAACGCGCTGCTGAACGGGCTGTTTGCGATCATGGCGCGGGAAGGCAGCGACTATACCCGAACCTTCCGTATGCTCAGCCAGACCATGCAGCAGAGCGCCGCGTCACCGCTGCGCGATGAGTTTATTGACCGACAGGCGTTTGATGACTGGTTTGCCGCTTACCGCGCGCGTTTGCAGCAGGAGCAGATTGACGATGATACCCGTCAGGCGCAGATGAAGGCGGTTAACCCGGCGATGGTGTTGCGCAACTGGCTGGCGCAGCGGGCCATTGAGCAGGCAGAGCAGGGGGATTATACCGAGCTGCACCGGCTGCATATCGCTCTGCGCACGCCGTTTGCCGACCGGGACGATGACTATGTCAGCCGCCCGCCGGACTGGGGCAAGCGGCTGGAAGTGAGCTGCTCAAGCTAAGGGGCGAGAAAAACCTGCGGCGCGGCATGCGCCGGATGCGTGCCGACGTGCACCTGTGCACCGTACCAGCGGGCCAGCGCGTCGGCCTGCAAAACTGTTTCCGGCATGCCCTCAGAAACAATCCTCCCGTTGTGGAGCAGCAGGATCCTGTCTGACCATAACGCGGCAAGGTTGAGATCGTGCAGCACCACGCAGACGTGAAGATGGCCCTGACGGGTCAGGGATTTCAGCAGACGCAGCAGATGCTGCTGGTGATAGAGATCCAGCGCGGAAGTGGGTTCGTCGAGAAACAGCCAGCCGCGCGGCGTTCCGTCACGCCACAGCTGCGCCAGCGCGCGGGCGAGCTGAACGCGCTGCTGCTCACCGCCCGAGAGGGCATGATAGCGCCTGCCGGCCAGCGGCAGGCAACCGGTCAGCTGCAACACCTCACGCACAATCGACGGTTCCGGGTGACGCGTCCAGGGCGCACGCCCCATTCCAACGATCTCCTCCACCTGCCAGTCAAATCCAGGCTGAGTATGCTGACGCATCACCGCCCGATAGCGGGACAGCGTTTCCGGCGGCCATTCGCCCAGGGTTTTCCCCGCCAGCGAACAGCGGCCGCTGTCGGGCTTCAGGTAGCCTGTCAGCAGCCGCAGCAGCGTCGATTTCCCGGCACCGTTGGGGCCGATCAGCGTGACCAGCTCTCCCTGCGACAGTGACAGCGAGATATTATCCGTCAGCGTGCGGCCAGACCGGATAAAGGTAATATGTTCAGCCGTATAGCGTTCAGCCATGCTGCTCTCCACGCCGAAAGATAAGCCATAAGAACCAGGGGGCACCAAGGATGCTGGTAAGCAGGCCGACCGGCATTTCTGCCGGGGCGACCAGGGTGCGCGCCACCGTATCCGCCACCAGCAGCAGAAGCGCGCCCGCAAGTATCGCGCCCGGGAGCGTTGCGCGGTGATCGGCGCCCAGCCACATGCGCATCAGGTGCGGCACCACGAGCCCGACAAAGCCAATCACGCCGCTGACGGCGACAGCCGCCGCGACCAGCAGGGCGCTGCACAACAGTAAGATTCGCTGTACCAGGGCAACGTCCACGCCAAGGTAATGCGCTTCCTCTTCACCCAGTTGCAGCAAATTTAACGCGCTGGCACAACGCCAGATCGCCAGAACGGCAGGCACCATCAGCGAGGTCACGGCTAACAGCGTTGACCACTGCGCCTGACCGAGACTTCCCATTCCCCATAGCGAAAGCTGGCGAAGCTGCGCGTCATTGCTGACCCACGAAAGTACGCCTACTGCCGCACCGCACAGGGCATTGATGGCGATCCCCACCAGCAACAGGCGTGACAGCGAGCCGTTACGCTGTCGGCTGAGCAGAAAGATCGCGGCTGTGGCCGCCAGCGCCCCAATGAATGCCGCCAGCATCGGGGCGTAGAGCATCACCAGCGCGGGCAAAGAGAGCGGAAGCACCACCCAGAGTGCGACGGCCAGCGCCGCGCCGCTGCTGATCCCGAGCAGGCCCGGGTCGGCCAGCGGATTGCGGAACAGTCCCTGCATGACGCAACCGGCAAGCGCCAGCGATCCGCCAATCACCAGCGCCAGCAGCACGCGGGGCAGACGGATGGTTAGCCAGATCTGGCGCAGCGTCTCATCGCTGCTGCTCCACAGCACGTTCACCGGCAGGCGTAACGCCCCAAAACCGGTGGCGGTGAACGTTATGACGGTGAGCGCCCCCGCCAGAAGCCACAGCGAGAGCGTGATGCGCCGGGACATCAGGGCAGTTGCTCCGCTCTGGTTCGCAGCTGCTGAATGGCTTTCGGCGTACGGACGCTGAAGCCCAGCAGGGCCATGTCGTCAATGGCCAGCACCTGCCTGTTTCGTCCCGCTGGCGTTTGCGCCAGGCCGGGCAGTTTCCACAGATTTTCTTCACCGCCCAGCGCGGTGAGGCCGTCCTGCGAAATCACCACCAGATCCGGCTGGCTGGCCACCACTCCCTCCTGCGAGAGCGGCTGATAGCGGGTAAAGCCCTGCATGGCGTTCTGCAACCCGGCAGCGCGGATTGCCGCATCCGCGCCGGTCTGTTGCCCGGCCGCCATCGCGGTCATCCCGCCGTGGCTGAGGATAAACAGCACCCGCTTGTTGAGCGGTGACGAGGGGAGTGCCGCCAGCGCCTGACGCAGCGAGCTGCGCAGGATTTCCCCTTGCGCCTCATGATGCGTCGCCTGGGCTATCACCCGCACTTTTTCGTCAATCGCGCCCAGGTCCGGGGTGCCGGGAACGGTCACCACCCTGACGTGGCTCTGTTCAACCTGCTTCAGCGCCAGTGATGGCTGCGCCTGGTCGCTTGCCAGCACCAGCGTCGGGCGCACGGACAAAATCCCCTCCGCGTTGAGCTGGCGCAGGTATCCCACGTCAGGCAGCGCTGTCGTTGCCTGCGGCCACTGGCTGGTACTGTCGCGCGCAACCAGAGAGGACTCCGCGCCGAGGGCGTAGACGATCTCCGTTACGTCGCCGCCGAGGGCGACAATTCTCTCCGGCGCGGCGGCGGCGACCAGCGGCAGGGCGCAGAGCAGGGCAAACCAGTTTTTCATGCGGCCAGTCCTTCCGGCGTCAGGGCGTCAATCTGGCGACGCCACAGGCTCTGCTCCGGCTCGCCTTCAGTACGCTGACCGTAGAGCTGGGCGATTTGGGTGCCATCCGCCGCAAACAGCTCCAGGCTGGTGACGTGACCGTCCGCCGTCGGCTTGCGCGTTACCCACGTCTCCGCGACGGCCTCCTCCAGCAGGTGCAGGGTAAAGGTCGGGTTGAAGATGTTCAGCCAGCCCTTCATTGGCGTCAGCTTTTCCACCGCACCGGTGAAGATCTGCACGCAGCCGCGGTTGCCGACAAAGATCATAATTTCGTTTCCGTCCCGTCGCGCCGTCTCCAGCAGCTGCGCCAGCGCGCTGTTTTCAACCTTACAGGCCAGATCGTCACTGACCAGACGAAACGCCTGCTGGCGGCTGAGGTTGTGGCGCTTGAGCAGGCTAAAGAACTGGTGCACGTCGGTCATGGCGCGCCACTCGTTCTCTACCGTACTGGCGTCTGCGCGCTCGGCATGCGCGGGGGCATCGGCCGCTTCCAGTACCAGAGAGGGGTTATCAGCAATGATAAAACGGGTCAGCACGTCGCCCCAGGCGGCGACGTCGGTGCTATCCGTGGCGTAGACCTTCAGCAGCGCATCGCCCTGACGATCGAAGAACTGAATGCTCTGGCGTTCGCCGCGCGGGGTCGCCTCGCTGATGTGAAACGCGCTCGCCCACTGGTTGAGGAACAGACGCAGATCCAGCGCGCGCGGATTCAGCACCAGCCCGGCGTGGCCGCCGAGGTGCTGGTTAGTAAACGCCCCGACCTGTTCATGAACGGCGTACTCGTTACGGCAGATGCATTTGGTTTCGCCCACGGACTCCAGCGCCGCCAGAATGTCGCGGATCTCGCCGCGCAGCCGCCAGGCGTCGTGGCCGACGCGTGCATAAGCCAGCTCCGCCTCACTGATGTTCATTAAGCCGGCGATATCACGCGCGTACTTACCCGGATTTTCTTCTTTAAGCTCAAGCCAGCGTGTGTAGTGACGCATAATCTTATCCTTCTGAATCGTTGCCCCGACGGGGATTACCACTGATAACTGACGAAAATTTTACCGTTGCGACCGTCCTGCGGAATGCCCTGCGGTGACCAGTAGGCTTTATCAAAGGCGTTCCCCAGTACGAGGGTGGTGGTGATGCCTTTGAACTGCTGCTGGCCTTTGTAGCTGACGTAGAAGTCGTTAACCGCATAGCCCGGCTGCTCGCTGTAGCTGCTGCTGATGTGCGTTGAACGTTCGACGAAGGTGCCGATCCAACCCACGGAGAAGCCGCTTTGCGCCACCGGGATATCCAGCTTGCTGGTGACGGTGTCCGGATTAATGCTGGAGATATATTCGCCCGTGTCGGTATCTTTCCCGCGCGTGCGGTTGTAGGCCACGTCGAGGTTGAACAGACTGGTCGAGTAGGTCGCCATCATGTCCCAGCCCCAGATTTTGGCGTTTGGCACGTTGTAGGACATGGTGGTAGCCGCCGCAAAATCGACGGTGGTGGAGATGTAATCTTTCGCTTTGGTGTCGAAGTAGCTGGCTTTGAACTCCAGCGCGTCGTTGGCGAGCATGAGATCGTCAAAACGCAGCCCAAAACCGAACTCCTGGGTTTCGTTAGTTTCCGGACGCAGGTTCGGGTTCGGCACCCAGTAGTTGGTGTAGAAACTGCCGATGGAGAAGTGCTTCGAGTCGTTATACATCTCGCCCATCGTTGGCGCGCGGAAGGCCTGTGCGTAAGAGCCGAACAGCATCAGCCAGTCGGCTGGACTCACGGTTAACCCGGCGCGTGATGACCACTTATCCGCATCCACGTCGTCGTAACCGCTGCTGCTGCCGCGGTAGTTGTCGTAACGCGTCCCGCCGAGAAGCGTTACCGGCAGGTCGCGCAGGGTGATCTCATCCTGCAACCAGCCGGAGCTAAAGTCGATCTTCGCGTCCGGGAAGCCGGTGGTCGCGCCGCCAGGGTGTTGCTCCTGACGATAGTATTCCCCGCCGTAGGTCAGCAGGTGCGAGGCAAAAGAGTCGCTGAACAGGCGGGTGCGGTTTTCCACTTTGCCGCCTTTGGTGGTCTGCTTACGGAACTCGCCGCTGGCGTCAATGTTCTGGGCGTTGATCCGTGCTTCGGACCAGTAGATTTTCGCATCGGCGTTCAGCCAGTCGTTTCCGGCGGGCGCTATGCGGTAGCCAAGCTGAGCATCGCGCTGAATGGTGGAACGGTCGGTCATCGGGTTACTGCTGTTGGCATCCGTGGTCTGCGGATTTTTTGGCTCCTGCGCGTCGTTGTTGTAGTAGCGCAGGGAGCCGCTGAGGGTCTGAGCCGGGTCGATTTTCCAGCTGCCTTTCGCCAGCATATTGTTGATGGACTCGTCGTTTGGTGCCCTCGCGCCGTCGCTCTGGCGAATGTCGCCGCGATCGCGGCTGGACCAGGAGACCAGGCCGTCAAGGGTATCGGTGCGGCCATAGGCGCTGGCACCCATTCCGATGCTGCGATCGCCCGTCGCGCCGGTAGCAAACACGCGATAGCCGCTGTTTTTACCTGCGTCCAGCAGATCGCTGGCGTCGACGGTATCATACGAAATCACGCCACCCAGCGCGCCGCTGCCGTACAGCAGGGCGGAAGGGCCGCGCACCACTTCAATACGTTTGATCAGCGCCGGGTCGAGGAACGTGCTGTTCAGGTGTCCGGTATCGGTACCCTGGCGTACGCCATCCACCAGCACCAGCACGCCACGGCGGTCGTAACCGCGCAGGTTAACGTCCTGGCCGTTGGTGCGACCGGTGCCGTCCAGCATCAGGCCAGGCACCTTGCGCAGCAGGTCGGCGGCGGAGCTGGCGGTCTGGTTTTCCGGGGCGGTGGCGTCAATCACGCTCACCATCATGGGGGCTTCAAAGGCGCTGCGGGCATTGCCGGTGGCGGTAACGGTGATATCGTCTGCGGCGGCAAACGCAACGCCCGGCAGGGTGCTGACAATCGCCAGCGCCAGAAGGGACGGGCGTAAAGACGCGGATTGCAGGTGTGGCATAGCAACTCTCCATAAGAATTGAAAAGCGCTGGCTGCCTGGGGATCACCTGGGTGGCTGGCGAAGGTTTAGTCTGGTTTATTTTGTCAGGATCAGTTTTCCGGCATTGGTCTGGCGCAGCAGATAGTGCTGGCCGTCATGCTCGATAATCACCCGGCCTTCCTCGCCCAACAGGCTTTTGCTGTCGATGCGGCGATCGGTGGAAGCAGGGGATGGCGCTGTGTGTGTTTTTACTGGCGTTGCTGCGCTGTTATCGGTCGGTGACATAATGTTTATAAATAACAATCAATGTAACAATGATAATCATTATCAATAAACTGCATTTTCACAGCAAGCGTTTTTGTGAAAATTGTGTGACGGGATCAAATTTGTGCAATGAAACGCCCGGTGGCGGCTACGCCTTACCGGGCCTACAACGGCACGAACCGTAGGCCGGGTAAGGCGTAGCCGCCACCCGGCAAGGGTTTAAAATCGAGAATCAACCGCCGCAGCCAGCTTCTCCAGCAGCCGTTCGCTGTCTTCCCAGCTTAGGCAAGGGTCGGTAATCGACTGGCCGTACACCATGTGCTGTCCGGCCACGATCTTCTGGGTGCCTTCTTTGATAAAGCTCTCCGCCATAATCCCCGCAATGGCGGTCGAGCCGCTGCGGATCTGCTGGCAGACTTCATCGCAGACGTCCAGCTGGCGGCGGTGCTGTTTCTGGCAGTTGCCGTGGCTGAAATCCACCACCAGATGCTCCGGCAGGTCAAACTCCGCCAGTGTTTCGCAGGCGGCGGCAATATCTTCCGCGTGGTAGTTCGGCTTTTTACCGCCGCGCATAATGATGTGGCCGTAAGGGTTGCCGCTGGTCTGGTAGATGGTCATCTGGCCGTTTTTATCCGGAGAGAGGAACATATGGCTGGCGCGCGACGCGCGGATGGCATCGACGGCAATTCGGGTATTGCCGTCAGTTCCGTTTTTAAAGCCCACCGGGCAGGAGAGCGCCGATGCCATTTCACGGTGGATCTGGCTTTCGGTGGTGCGCGCGCCAATCGCGCCCCAGCTGATGAGGTCGGCAATAAACTGTCCGGTCACCATATCCAGGAATTCGGTGGCGGTCGGCACGCCCAGCTCGTTAACCTGTAGCAGCAGCTTGCGCGCCAGGGCAATACCGTGATTCACCCGGTAGCTGCCGTTCAGATCGGGATCGGAAATCAGCCCTTTCCAGCCCACCACGGTGCGCGGCTTTTCAAAGTAGGTACGCATCACGATCTCTAGCCGATCCTGATACGTTTCGCGCAGCGTCTGAAGGCGTTTTGCATAATCCATCGCCGCGTCCAGGTCGTGAATGGAGCAGGGGCCAATCACCACCAGAAGACGTTTGTCTTCACCATTGAGAATTTTTTCGATGCGACGACGGGAGGCCGTCACATGGTCCGCCACCTCGGGGGAAACGGGGTGCAGCTGTGCCAGTTCAGCCGGTGTGACCAGGCTATCAATGCGCGCAGTGCGAAGTTCGTCGGTTTTGTTCATGGAATGTCTCAGAAATTTTTTGCTTCATCGGCAGACTACCGGGAAGTGATGGGCATCACCTTAAACCAATCCCTGCTGATTTCAAGTTCGGGGCGCGTCGCCCCGAGGATGAGCGTAATAATAACTGAAACTGGATTAATGTACTAGCATATTAGTACATGCGGCGATTCAGCCCCATGATGTCGAGGATTTTGGTGGCAATTTCTTCTACCGAATAGTTGGTGCTGTTCAGCCAGGGGATCTGGTTTTTTCGGTACAGCGCTTCGACTTCGGCGACTTCCATTCGACACTGGCGCATCGAGGCGTAGCGGCTGTTCTCGCGACGTTCTTCGCGGATCGCCGCCAGACGTTCCGGGTTGATGGTCAGCCCAAACAGCTTATGCTGGAGCGGCTTGAGCGCGGCGGGCAGCACCAGGTTATCCATATCATCGGCAATAAAGGGGTAGTTGGCGGCGCGAATGCCAAACTGCATCGCCAGGTAAAGGCTGGTGGGAGTTTTACCGCAGCGCGACACGCCGAGCAAAATGACCTGCGCCTGGTCCAGATTGCGCAGCGAGATCCCGTCGTCGTGCGCCAGGGTATAGTCAATGGCGGCAATACGCGCATCGTATTTGGTCAGGTTGCCGGGGTTTAGTCCGTGGGTACGGTGGGCGATGGGCGTCGGGTCGAGCTTCAGCTCGCTTTGCAGCGGTGCGACCAGCGCCTGCACGATGTCCTGACAGAACCCTTCGCTTTGCAGAATGATGTTGCGGATCTCGGGGATCACGATGGAATAGAACACCAGCGGACGAACGCCGGTCTGCTGATAAATGGCGTCGATCTGGTCCTTGACCGCTTTGGCCCGGCTCTCGTTTTCCACGAACGGCAGCGTGATGCTGTTTATCGACACGGGAAACTGCGACATCACCGCGTGGCCCAGCACCTCGGCGGTGATCGCCGTCCCATCAGAAATATAAAAAACGTGGCGATCGACAGCATTATCCATTTTATTCACCCTGAATAGCGTACGTAATTGCCTGAAAGCATAAATTAAAAAAGTTAATTTCACAGCTAAGAACTTATCTGAATTTAAAATGAAATGGTGTTTTTGATTTTCCTGAAAACCGGATTTCATTTTCCGAATAGCGGCTTTATTTCTATGGTTTCTGGCGGAATCTATAGGAATCATCGGGTTAGCAAGCGTATGGAAAGTGTCCGAAAAGTTGAAAATTAAAATTGCTTACACGATTCACCGTTTTTTTAGCGGAAATAAATATGCCAGTATAAATACGTAGTCAGGTGTTTCTTACTCCGATCAAATATCACAAAAGGATTGTTTCGATGTCCAACAATGGCTCGTCACCGCTGGTGCTTTGGTATAACCAACTCGGCATGAATGATGTAGACAGAGTTGGGGGCAAAAATGCCTCCCTGGGTGAAATGATTACAAATCTGTCCGGTATGGGTGTCTCCGTACCAAACGGGTTTGCCACAACCGCCGATGCGTTTAACCTGTTTTTAGACCAGAGCGGTGTAAACCAGCGCATTTACGACCTGCTGGATAAAACGGATATTGATGACGTGACCGAGCTTGCCAAAGCCGGCGCGCAAATCCGCCAGTGGATTATCGACACACCTTTCCAGCCGGAACTGGAAAAAGCCATTCACGACGCGTACAACCAGCTCTCCGCTGACGACGCGCAGGCCTCCTTTGCCGTGCGCTCCTCCGCCACCGCAGAAGACATGCCGGACGCCTCTTTCGCCGGTCAGCAGGAAACGTTCCTGAACGTTCAGGGCTATGACGCAGTGCTGGTGGCGGTGAAGCACGTCTTTGCCTCCCTGTTCAACGACCGCGCCATTTCCTATCGCGTGCATCAGGGCTACGACCATCGCGGCGTCGCGCTCTCTGCTGGCGTGCAGCGCATGGTGCGCTCCGACGTGGGATCGTCCGGCGTGATGTTCTCGATTGATACCGAATCCGGCTTCGACCAGGTGGTGTTTATCACCTCCGCGTGGGGCCTGGGTGAGATGGTGGTGCAGGGGGCAGTGAACCCTGACGAATTTTACGTTCACAAGCCAACGCTTGCGGCAAACCGCCCGGCGGTGGTGCGCCGTACCATGGGCTCGAAAAAAATCCGCATGATCTATGCCCCGACGCAAGAGCACGGCAAGCAGGTCACGATTGAAGATGTGCCGCAGGAGCAGCGCGACCGCTTCTCCCTGACCGATGCCGAGGTGGAAGAGCTGGCGAAGCAGGCGGTACAGATTGAAAAACACTATGGCCGCCCGATGGACATCGAGTGGGCGAAAGATGGCCACACCGGTAAGCTGTTTATCGTGCAGGCGCGTCCGGAAACCGTGCGTTCTCGCGGTCAGGTCATGGAGCGCTACACCCTGCACGCTCAGGGCAAAATTGTAGCGGAAGGTCGCGCGATTGGTCACCGCATCGGTGCCGGTCCGGTGAAGGTGATCCACGACATCAGCGAAATGAACCGCATTCAGCCCGGCGACGTGCTGGTGACCGACATGACCGACCCGGACTGGGAACCGATCATGAAGAAAGCGGCCGCCATCGTCACCAACCGCGGTGGACGCACCTGTCACGCGGCAATCATCGCCCGTGAGCTGGGGATCCCGGCGGTCGTCGGCTGCGGTGACGCGACCGAACGCATGAAGGACGACCAGAAGGTGACGGTCTCCTGCGCTGAAGGCGATACCGGGTACGTGTATGCCGATATCCTTGACTTCAGCGTGAAAAGCTCCAGCGTGGATACCATGCCGGACCTGCCGCTGAAGATCATGATGAACGTCGGTAACCCGGACCGCGCGTTTGACTTCGCCAGCCTGCCGAACGAAGGCGTGGGCCTGGCGCGTCTGGAATTCATCATCAACCGCATGATCGGCGTTCACCCGCGCGCGCTGCTGGAGTTCGACGACCAGGACGCGAAGCTGCAAAACGAAATCCGCGAGATGATGAAGGGTTACGACTCGCCGAGAGAGTTCTATGTTGGCCGCCTGACGGAAGGGATCGCCACGCTCGGCGCGGCCTTCTACCCGAAACGCGTGATCGTGCGCCTGTCGGACTTTAAGTCCAACGAATACGCCAACCTGGTGGGCGGCGAGCGCTACGAGCCGGAAGAAGAGAACCCGATGCTGGGCTTCCGCGGCGCAGGCCGCTACGTGTCTGAAAGCTTCCGCGACTGCTTCGCGCTGGAGTGCGAGGCGGTGAAACGCGTGCGCAACGACATGGGGCTGACCAACGTGGAGATCATGATCCCGTTCGTCCGTACCGTGGATCAGGCGAAAGCGGTGGTGGACGAGCTGGCGCGTCAGGGGCTGAAGCGCGGCGAGAACGGGCTTAAGATCATCATGATGTGTGAAATTCCGTCCAACGCCCTGCTGGCAGAGCAGTTCCTGGAGTACTTCGACGGCTTCTCCATCGGCTCGAACGACATGACGCAGCTGGCGCTGGGTCTCGACCGCGACTCCGGCGTCGTCTCTGAGCTGTTCGACGAGCGTAACGAGGCGGTGAAAGCGCTGCTCTCCATGGCCATTCGCGCGGCGAAGAAACAGGGTAAATACGTTGGCATTTGCGGTCAGGGTCCGTCTGACCACGAAGACTTTGCGGCCTGGCTGATGGACGAGGGGATTGATAGCCTCTCCCTGAACCCGGACACCGTGGTGCAAACCTGGCTGAGCCTGGCAGAGCTGAACAAGTAAAACCGGCATAACCTGAAAAAGGCGAGGATATCTGTCCTCGCCTTTTTTATTTTCCTGCGAATATGCTCACCATCACAAATAAAGTAAAAAACCAAATATCATAATTTACCTGTTAATTTAGACAATTGTTAGCGGGCAAGGCGTTGCTAATACTTGAGCCTTACCGCGTGCATCCTTCGGGATGATGCGCGACTGGTTGAAATACGTTTTAACCTGATAAAAAGGCAAATAACAATGACAATCTCCTCTGTATTACGCACCAAAGATAAAATAGGTTATGGCCTGGGTGATATGGCCAGCGCGCTGGTCTGGCAAACGGCAACGTTATTTCTCGCTTATTTCTATACGGACGTATTCGGTTTGCCAGCGGCCATTATGGGCACCATGTTTTTAGTGGTGCGCGTGGTCGATGCGTTTGTCGACCCGTGCATTGGCGCGCTGGTGGATCGCACTCAGACGCGCCACGGTCGTTTTCGCCCCTGGCTGCTCTGGTTTGCCATTCCGTTTGGCGTGAGCTGCCTCATTACCTTCTACGTGCCGGATGCCGGGGCGACGGCAAAAATTGTCTATGCCTGCGTGACGTATGCCATCCTGAGCCTGATCTACTCCGCCATTAACGTGCCTTACTGCGCCATGCCCGGCGCGCTGACGCTCGACCCGCGCGAGCGCCACTCGCTGCAATCCTGGCGCTTCGGCCTGTCGTTTATCGGCGGGTTGATTGTGACGGTTATTGCGCTGCCGCTGGTCTCATTATTAGGCCAGGGTAATGTGCAGAAAGGCTATTTCTATGCCATGAGCCTGATGGGGCTGCTGGGGATTGTTTTATTCTTCTGCTGCTTCTTTATGACCCGGGAGCGCTACTCTCCGCGCAATGACACCTCCGGCTCGATGCTGACGGATTTAAAACTGCTGGCCGGCAACAGCCAGTGGCGAATTGTTTTTCTGTTTAATATTTTACTGTTAACCGCCGTCGTAACGCGCGGCTCGGCGACCATGTATTACGTTAACTATGTTCTGTTACGTCCCGATCTGGTCTTTGCCTTTATTGTTTCCGGCATGGTGGCATCCCTGAGCGGCGCATTATTATCAGAACGCCTGCTGGGGAAATTCGACCGCGTGCGTGCCTATCAGTGGACCATTATTTCCTTCGTTATTTTTGGCGCGCTGATTTTCTTCATTCCCCCTTCGCAGGTGTGGCTGATATTCGGTCTGAATATTGTATTTAGTTTTATTCAGAACCTGACCACGCCGCTGCAATGGACCATGTTCTCAGACGTGGTGGACTACGAAGAGCACCGCAGCGGCCGCCGCCTGGACGGGCTGGTCTTCTCTACCGCCCTGTTTGCCATCAAGTTTGGGCTGGCGCTGGGTGGGGCAGTGGTCGGTTGGGTGCTTGGCATGGTGGATTACGCTCCCGGACAGGCAAACCAGGCCCCTCACGTACTCGCAACGATCAACGCGCTGTTCACCCTGATCCCCTGTGCGCTGTTCCTGTGCATGGTGGCGCTCCTTGCCATCTACAAACTCAACAGCCGGCTGGTGGACGCCATCGCCCGGGAGCTGGCCAGCAAACGCGATATTCGAAACGATGCGGGGCAGCTTAGCCCGGCAGCGCAATCCGCACTACAGGAGTAAACCATGACTGCGATCTACAGGGACGCGGGACGTCCCGTACACGAGCGTGTCGCCGATCTACTGGCGCGTATGACCCCGGAAGAGAAATTTGCCCAGATGCACGCATACTGGCTGATCCTCGATGAAAACGGCAACCATCGCGAGCGCAGCGATCTGAGCGATGAGTTTGCCGGTGTAAGCGAACAGGCGTCCCTCAGCGAAAGGCTGAAGCTGGGCGTCGGGCAGATCACCCGTCCGCTCGGCACACACATTGTCGATGCGAAGACCGGCGTGCGTGCCGCCAACCGCCTGCAACGCCTGATGATGGAGGAGACCCGGCTCGGCATTCCGGCGCTGTTCCATGAGGAGTGTCTGGTTGGCTTGCTGTGTAAAGACGCCACGCTCTTCCCGTCGTCGCTGAACTACGGTTCCACCTGGGACCCGGCGCTGGTGCAGCGCGCGGCGGAGCAGATTGGCAAAGAGGCCCGCTCAGTCGGGTGCCAGCAGGGGCTGGCACCGGTGCTGGACGTCTCGCGAGACGTACGCTGGGGGCGTACGGAAGAGACCTTTGGCGAAGATCCATGGCTGGTGGGGGTGATGGCCACGGCGTACGTGAAGGGGTTGCAGGGTGATAAGCGCGATCTGCTGGCGACCCTGAAGCATTACGTTGGCCACTCGTTCAGCGAAGGGGCGCGCAACCATGCCCCGGTCCATCTCGGCTTCAGCGAGCTAAACGATACTTTCCTGCTTCCGTTTGAGATGGCGGTCAAGCTGGCCAACGCCGGTTCGGTGATGCCGGCCTATCACGACATCGATAATCAGCCGGGCCACAGCGACCATTTCCTGCTCACCACCGTTTTGCGCGAGCAGTGGGGCTTCGACGGCATTATCGTGGCGGACTACGGCGGCGTCAGCCTGCTGCACCAGCACCACGGAATTTCTCACGATCCAGCGGAATCGGCTGCGCTGGCGTTTAACGCCGGGCTGGACGTGGAATTGCCGAAGGATGACTGCGCGCGCCACCTGGCGGAAGCGGTAGAGCGTGGGCTCATCTCCATGGCGAAGGTGGATGAGATTGTGGCGCGCGTGCTGGGTGAAAAGTTCCGCCTCGGGCTGTTTGAAAACCCGTACGTCAATGAAGACGGTATCGATTTGCAAAGCGAGGCGACCCGACAGGCGGCCCGCGAGGTAGCAATCACATCGATAACGCTGCTGGAAAATAACGGCATTTTGCCTCTCGGCGGCAAACCGCGTGTAGCGGTGGTCGGGCCGACGGCAGACGATCCGCTGGCGCTACTGAGCGGCTACAGCTTCCCGGTTCACCTGATCATCAGCGATATGGTTGAAGAGACCTCGCAGGTGACCACCCCGCGCGCGGCGCTGGAGCAGTACCTTGGCGCATCGCAGATACGTTACGCGAAAGGGTGTCACATTATTGAAAAACGTATGGCGGGCGCGCCGGTTTTCCCGGGCGACAGCGGCGGTAAGCCGATGCAGCAGTCCCCAGTGTCGCAACGCACGGATCTGATCCCCGACGCCGTGAGTGCTGCACAAGCGAGTGACGTAGTGGTGGCCTGCGTTGGCGACCTTGCCGGGCTATTCCAGAGCGGCACCGTGGGGGAAGGCTCGGATACCGATTCGCTGGATCTGCCGGGCGTGCAGCAGCTGCTGCTGGACGCGCTGGTGGCAACCGGAAAGCCGGTGATTGTCGTCATGACGGGCGGGCGTCCTTATAACCTTCAGGGGCTGGAAGAGAAGGTGGCCGCGCTGATAATGGCCTGGGCGCCCGGGCAGGAAGGGGGGTGGGCAATTGCCGATGTGTTAACCGGCCGCGCCGAACCGCAGGGCAGGCTGGTGGTGAGCGTGCCGAACAGCGCCGGGGCGATGCCGTACTACTACAATCACAAGCTGAAAAGCGGGGGCACGCCGTTTGCCTTCCATTTCGGTGCGCGTTACCCGTTTGGTTACGGGCTCGGGTGGACGCAATTTAGCTGGGGAGCGGCACGGCTTGCTGAAAGCCGCGTCCCGATCGCTGGAGAGGTGACATTACGTATCGATATTACCAACGCCGGCGAGCGCAGCGGCAGTGAAGTGGTGCAGGTCTACGTGCGCGATAAGGTCGCCACGCAGGTGCGTCCGCTTCAGGAGCTGAAAGCGTTCCAGCGCGTTACGCTTGCACCGGGAGAAACCGCCACGCTGACCTTTACTCTGCCGGTGGAGATGTTCAATTTCACGTGTCGGGACGGGAAGCGAATTGTCGAGCCAGGGGAGTTTGAGCTACAGGTTGGCGCTTCCTCGGCGGATATTCGCGAGGTTGTAACGGTGCAGGTGACCGGGGAGACGCGGGTGCTGGCGGGTGACTGGCATATGCTCAGCCGCTGTGACATTACGCGGACGTAAAAAGGATAAAAAAAAGCCCATCGTGGGAGATGGGCAAAGACTACACACAGCAATTCGTTGTTTCACTCAGGGGATTTCCATGCTTATAAATCAAGGTGTTGATTTATAACCGTGTCTTAATAGTAGGCATGGCAGGTTTTTGAGTCGATCGGATTCGTCTCAATAGTTAAAGGTAGGTAAAGATTTCTTGAAGAGAATGACGGTTTTAGGCTGGAAAAGGCGGGTCTGACCAGTGTGCAGAGAATAAATAGTTTAGCAACGTTTAAGTATTGCTGCGAAGAGTGTAGGCCGGGTAAGCGCTGGGGCTACCCGGCATAAACCTTACTGCGCGTTCTTGTCTTCCAGCTCTTCTAGTTCCCTTAACATGACATCCGGATCGGTTCCCGGCGGCGGCACTTCATGCACCCAGGCGGAGAAGAGACGCCAGGTTACCGCAAGCAGCACCGGACCGATGAACAGACCAATCATGCCGAAGGCAATCAACCCCCCGATCACCCCGGACAGGATCAGGATCAGCGGCAGGTCAGCGCCCATGCGAATAAGCAGCGGGCGAATCACGTTATCCATGGTGCCCACCACGCAGCTCCACACCAGCAGCACCGTGCCCCAGGTCGTATCACCCGTCCAGTAAAGCCAGATAATGCAGGGGACCAGCACCAGCAACGGGCCAAGCTGCGCCAGACAGGTCATCAGCATGACGACGGTGAAAATAGTGGCATAAGGGACGCCGGAGATCGCCAGCCCGATACCGCCAAGCACGGCCTGCACCAGCGCCGTCACCACCACGCCAAGCGCCACCGCGCGAACGGCCTGGGCTGCCAGCAGTACGGCCGCGTCGCCGCGTTTTCCTGCCAGCCGGGTGGCGAAATGACGTACGCCCAGCGCAACCTGCTCGCCGCGCCAGTAGAGCAGGGCGCTGAAGAGCAGCATCAGCGCACAGTGCATCATAAAGCGGCCAACGTGGGCGGCCTGACCCACAAACCAGGTGGTGGTCGTGCCGATGTACGGACGCACTTTCGCCATCAGCGCGCTGCCGCCCATCTCCAGCAGGCTGTGCCAGCCGCTGTACAGTTTAGCGCCCACGACCGGAATGCTGTTCAGCCACGCGAGATCCGGCAGCGTCATGTCACCGCTGGTGACCGCGCGAATAACCGGGCCGCTGCTGTCCACCAGGCTATTCACCAGCAGTGCAATGGGAATAATAAACAGCAGGAACAGCAGCAGCGTCATCACCATTACGGCGAGGCCGCGACGACCAAACAGCAGTTTCTGCAAGCGTAAGAGTAAAGGCCAGGTGGCGACAACAACGGTAGCGGCCCAGGCAAAGCCGAGCACGAAAGGCCGAACAATCCACAGACACGCAATAATCATGAGGGCCAGGAACAGCACCGACAGTAAAATTTGCGCAACATCCCTGGGCTGGCGAAGGTTGACCATAAATAAAACTTTCCTTAAAAGAACGCCAGTCTGACTGGCGAGAACGTAAACCGCATCTCTTTAATCATTAATGATCTCAGCGATTTTTGACAGGCGAATTCTGCCTGTAATTCTGCTGAGCGTATAAGAAAAAAATGTGATAAAAAGTTGTGATACAACGCAAACGATTCCCACCACTCTCATTAGGGACGATAGTCATGATCCCACAGATTTCTCAGGCACCTGGCGTCGTTCAACTGGTGCTTAATTTTTTGCAGGCACTGGAGCAACAGGGTTTTACAGGTGATACCGCCACCGATTATGCCGACAGGCTGACGATGGCAACCGATAACAGTATCTACCAGCTTCTTCCCGATGCCGTCGTTTTCCCGCGCTCTACCGCGGACGTGGCGCTTATCGCCCGCCTGGCATCGCAGGAGCGTTTCACCTCTCTGGTCTTTACCCCGCGCGGCGGCGGTACGGGCACCAACGGGCAGGCGCTGAACCAGGGCATCATCATTGATATGTCCCGCTATATGAACCGCATCATTGAGATCAACCCCGAGGAGGGGTGGGTGCGCGTGGAAGCGGGGGTGATCAAGGACCAGCTCAACCAGTTTTTAAAACCGTACGGCTATTTTTTTGCGCCGGAACTGTCCACCAGCAACCGCGCGACCCTTGGCGGGATGATCAATACCGATGCCTCCGGGCAGGGCTCGCTGGTCTACGGTAAAACATCCGATCACGTGATGGGAGTGCGGGCGGTGCTGCTGGGGGGTGATATTCTCGACACCCAGCCGATGCCGGTCGAACTGGCCGAAACGCTGGCAAAGGAGAGCACCACCAGCGGACGGATTTATCGCACCGTGCTGGAGCGCTGTCGCGAAAATCGCGAACTGATCCTCGACAAATTCCCGAAGCTAAACCGTTTCCTGACGGGCTACGATTTGCGGCATGTCTTCAACGACGACATGAGCCAGTTCGATCTTACGCGCGTACTGACCGGATCAGAAGGTACGCTGGCCTTTATCACCGAAGCGCGTCTGGATATCACCCCGCTGCCGAAGGTGCGCCGTCTGGTGAACGTCAAATACAACTCCTTTGACTCCGCGCTGCGTAATGCCCCGTTTATGGTGGAAGCGCGGGCGCTGTCGGTGGAAACCGTCGACTCTAAGGTGCTGAACCTGGCCCGGGAAGATATCGTCTGGCACTCGGTGAGCGAGCTGATTACCGACGTGCCGGATAAAGAGATGCTCGGCCTGAACATCGTTGAGTTTGCCGGGGACGACGCAGAGCTCATTGAGAGCCAGGTGAGCACACTCTGCCAGCGGCTGGACGAGCTGATTGCGCAGGGCGAGGGCGGCGTCATTGGCTGGCAGTTGTGTAACGATCTCGCCGGCATCGAGCGCATCTACGCGATGCGTAAAAAGGCGGTGGGGCTGCTCGGCAACGCGAAAGGGGCGGCGAAGCCGATTCCCTTTGCGGAAGATACCTGCGTGCCGCCGGAGCATCTGGCTGATTACATCGTTGAGTTTCGCGCGCTGCTCGACGGTCATGGCCTGAGCTATGGCATGTTCGGGCACGTTGACGCGGGCGTGCTGCACGTGCGCCCGGCGCTGGACATGTGCGATCCGCAGCAGGAGATCCTGATGAAAGAGATCTCCGACGAGGTTGTGGCCCTGACGGCCAAATACGGCGGTTTGCTGTGGGGCGAGCACGGCAAGGGGTTCCGCGCCGAGTACAGCCCGGCCTTTTTTGGCGAACAGCTCTACGCCGAGCTGCGTAAGGTGAAGGCCGCGTTCGATCCTGATAACCGCCTCAACCCGGGAAAAATCTGCCCGCCGGAGGGCGTTGATGCGCCGATGTTGCGGGTGGATGCCGTTAAGCGCGGCACCTATGATCGCCAAATTCCGATTGCGGTGCGCGCTTCCTGGCGCGGCGCGATGGAGTGTAACGGAAACGGGCTGTGCTTCAACTTCGATGTGAAAAGCCCGATGTGTCCGTCGATGAAAATTACCAGCAACCGCATCCACTCCCCGAAAGGACGCGCGACGCTGGTGCGAGAATGGCTGCGCCTGCTGGCCGATCGCGGCGTAGACCCGCTCAAGCTGGAGCAGGAGCTGCCGGAAAAACGCGCCAGCCTGCGCGGGCTTATCGAACGCACCCGCAACAGCTGGCATGCGAATAAAGGCGAATACGATTTCTCCCACGAGGTGAAGGAGGCGATGTCCGGCTGCCTGGCGTGCAAGGCGTGTTCAACCCAGTGCCCGATTAAAATCGACGTGCCGGAGTTCCGTTCACGTTTCCTCCAGCTGTACCACACGCGTTATCTGCGCCCAATGCGCGATCATCTGGTGGCGACGGTCGAGAGCTACGCGCCGCTGATGGCCCGTGCGCCAAAAACCTTTAACTTCTTTATCAACCAGCCGCTGGTGCGCAAGCTTTCCGAAAAACATATCGGGATGGTCGATCTGCCGCTGCTCTCTGTTCCCTCGTTGCAGCGTCGGCTGGTGGGACACCGCTCGGCGAATATGACCCTGGAACAGCTGGAGGCACTCTCGCCGGAGCAGAAAGCGAAGACGGTGCTGGTGGTGCAGGATCCGTTTACCAGCTACTACGATGCGCAGGTGGTGGCGGATTTTGTCCGTCTGGCGGAGAAAATGGGCTACCAGCCGGTGGTACTTCCGTTCTCGCCGAACGGTAAAGCGCAGCATATCAAAGGCTTCCTGACCCGCTTTGCGAAAACCGCGCAGAAAACTTCAGACTTCCTGAACCGCGTGGCGCAGCTCGGCATGCCGATGGTTGGCGTCGATCCGGCGCTGGTGCTCTGCTATCGCGACGAATATAAGCAGACGCTCGGCGATACGCGCGGTGATTTTCAGGTCTTACTGGTGCACGAGTGGCTGCCTGCGGTGCTGAAGCAAACGGACGCTCAGGAGGCCAGTGGAGAATCCTGGTATCTGTTTGGGCACTGCACTGAAGTGACCGCGCTGCCGACGGCGCCTGCCCAGTGGGCGTCTATCTTCGCCCGTTTTGGTGCGAAGCTGGAAAGCGTCAACGTGGGCTGCTGCGGTATGGCTGGCACCTACGGTCATGAAGTCAAAAACCACGCCAATTCCCTCGGCATTTATGAGCTGTCGTGGCATCAGGCAATGCAGCGCCTGCCGCGCAACCGCTGTCTGGCAACGGGGTACTCCTGTCGCAGCCAGGTGAAGCGGGTGGAAGGTAATGGTGTGCGCCATCCATTGCAGGCTTTACTGGAGATTATGGGATGATCTGGAAACGTGCGATCACGCTGGAGGCATTAAATGCCATGGGTGCAGGAAACATGGTCGGCTTACTGGATATCCAGTTCACGCGCATTGGCGACAACGAACTGGAGGCGACGATGCCGGTAGACAGCCGTACGCATCAGCCGTTTGGCCTGTTGCACGGCGGCGCGTCCGTCGTGCTGGCTGAAACGCTCGGCTCAGTCGCAGGCTACCTGTGCACGGAAGGGGAGCAGAAGGTGGTCGGGCTGGAGGTCAATGCCAACCACATCCGCGCCGTTCGCAGCGGGCGCGTGCGCGGCGTTTGCCGCGCGCTGCACGCCGGAGGCCGTCATCAGGTGTGGCAGATCGATATTCTGGACGAGCAGGATCGCCTGTGCTGTTCGTCCAGGCTGACGACGGCCGTTGTGTAAAGTTTCCAGATGTCTTGTTTTTGGTCAAAAAATAGCCGTCCGGTTGTGATATACTGGTCACGTTTTGAACATAAGCGAGGACATCATGGATACTGAAATAACCCCAACTCGACTGGCAATTGAATATTTACGTCGCGATAAAAGCAATCTGTCTCCAGCGCAATACCTGAAGAAGCTGAAACAGCTTGAACTGGAATTTACGGATTTGCTGGCGCTCTCTTCAAACGAGCTGAAAGAAGAGATCTACTTTGCCTGGCGGTTGGGCGTTCACGTCCATTAAGCAGTGAAGAAAAGGCCGCAAGCGCGGCCTTTTTTGTGCCCGAAACTCAGTATTTGGCCGGTAGTTTGTTAATTTTAATGAGCCGACCTTCTTCCATTTCGATAAACCCGCCCGTTTTCAGGTCAGCAAGTATCCGCATTACGCCGCTTCGGGAAAGCTGGGTTTTATCCCTGATATACTTTTCCGCCGTCACGCTGCGTCGGTAGCTGTCATCTTCCTGCATCAGCAGCATGAGCTGCTGACGAATCATCTCGTACGCCGTTGGCGCGCCTTTCGGCATGACGTTGTGATAGAGGCGGTTATAGACAAACATAAGATGTTTAGAAAGCAGCCCCCACAGCGCCTTCTCTTTAATAATTTCAGCCACGCGATCGGTCGTGAGCACACCGATTAAACAAGGCGTCACCGTTCTGAGATAATCGTTAAAATAAATGTCCGACAGGTTAGCGAGGCCAAACAGGGCGGGACTGCGCGCCGTTGAAAGCATCATGTCGTCGCTTCTTCTGTAGATGGCGATCGTGCCCTCAAGAATTAAATAACACATGCTTTGCCCGTTAACCTGAAGATCGAGCTGTTCACCGCGATCGGTTTTATGCGTGGCGCAGTGCGGCTGTAAATGAGAAATCAGTTCCTGGGCATAGGGAGAGCCGCGATGCGATGGTTTGTCAGAAAACATAGCGTTAACCTGGAAAGAGACTGTACTTTCTATAGTGTCGCTCTTCTTTTCCACCTTCTCCAGAGATAAATACGGCCTCAGTACTTACGGGGTAAATGGTGGATCTCGATTAGCACGCCGCGCTCCATAGTGATGTATTTCCCCGTCCGCAACTCCGCCAGGATCCGCATAATACCGCTGCGTGAAAGATAGGTGCGGCTTTTAATGTAGGCCGCGGCGGTTATGTTTTGTCTTATGGCTTCCGGCTCCTGCATCAGTTCTACCAGCTGAAAGCGAATGATGTCATAAGCCGACATTTGCGAAATCTGGGCACAATGCTCGTAGACGCGCGAGGCGGTATAGATCAGCAGGTTCGAGAAATGCTCCCATAAATTCTGTTGGGCAATAACATGATTAAAACGTGCCAGCGAAACGCGAGCTACCTCTGCGGTTTCCAGCGCTCTGACGTACAGGTGTTCAGACGAAAACTGGCTGCTTACACCGAGTATAAACGGCGCGGATTCAGAATTTAAAACAATGCCGTCACCGCGGCGGTGCAAGGCCACGCTGCCGTGTAACAGTAAAAAACACAGACGGGTATCACCGGAGTAATAATGGATAACGTCCCCTTTAGCCATAATGCATCTCTCCGCATGCGGCAGAACATTATCTATTATTTTTTCAATGTGCTTAAAAGGCTTAGCGCCCAGCGCTGTTGACTTATCAACTTCTGGCTCGGGGGCGAATCGGGTATTCATTTGAGACCTCACTCATGCGATCATTTTTTGATCGGCATGAAGAATTATCTTAAAAAACAGTGGGTCAGGGAATGTTTTCGGCAAGTCTAATTATAGACTTATCTTTTTTCAGGAGTTAATTAATTGAATTTAAAATATTTTTAACTCAGGTCTAAAAGTAGACTGTGACCATTATTCTTAAGGCGTTTCCTGGCGAATATGTTTTGTTTTTGTTAAATCAGGGTCTACAGCTAGACCCTGAAAATCATTGTGCGCGGAATAAGAGTTGTATAAATTTTGACTTGTCGGCAGGGCTTTTATTTCTGCAACTGAATGTCAGTAATAAATAAGGTAATACAGGATAAAGATTTATGAATAAGAAATTGATGATAGCAATGTTAGCGGCAGGTTCTGCACTCACCGTGACGAATGTATTTGCGGCGGCCGGTACCGTTAATTTTAACGGGAATATTCTGGATTCTGCCTGCGACGTTGATGTGGCATCTCAGAATCAGGTGGTGGTACTAGGCGATTATTATAAAACGGAATTTCCGACGACGGGTGCCAGAACGGCTGCGACACAGTTCAATATTATTTTGAAAAACTGTCCGGTGACGGTCACTAATGCAAAAGTCCGTTTTGACGGCACGCCGGATTTAACCAATGCCAGCCTGCTGGCGGTGGATACGTCCGTGGCAGGGGCAGCCACAGGGGTGGCGATTAACCTGATGACGGCAGATAAAGCCGATCTGCCGCTGCACGGCAGCAATGGGTATACCTACGTGCTGAGCAGCACGGCCGATAATACGCTGAACTTCTACGCTCAGTATGTTTCTACCGCGTCGTCCGTCACCGCGGGTCCGGCTAACTCAGTCGCAAACTTCTCCGTGGTTTACAACTAGGTCATTGGCAGTAATCAGCGGGGGGCCGCCCGGCCCCTTGCTTTATGAGGTATTAAAATGCGTTTTATCACCACAACTGGCCTGGCTATGGCGCTGTTAACGCTTACGTTGACATCCGCCCGCGCCGGCGTCGTTATTGGCGGCACCCGTATTATTTTCGATGGGGCTAAAAAAGAGGCGTCAATAAGTATTACTAATCCTGATAACGTTCCTTATTTAATCCAGTCGTGGATCGATGTTCAGGATGGTCAGCCCGGTAAAGCGCCTTTTATTATTACCCCTCCGCTGTATCGGCTGGACGGTGGGCAAAAAAACCTTGAGCGTATTGTCATGACGGGCTCGCTGCCCCAGGGACAGGAAAGTTTATTCTGGTTAAATATTAAAGCTATTCCATCGGCCTCAAAGCAGATGAACGCGCTGCAAATTGCCGTTAAAACGCGCATCAAATTGATTTATCGGCCAGAGCGTCTTCGCGCGTCTACGCCCGAAGACCAGGCCAACAAATTAACCTGGTATCGTGCGGGGAATACCCTCCAGGTGAATAACCCTACGCCGTACGTTATCAACTTCAATGAAATTACGGTAGGGGATAAAAAACTCGACGATGTCACGTACGTAATGCCTTCAGGTTCAGCCCGGTTTCAGTTACCGAAGGGGGCCCAGGGCAATGCGCTGACGTTTAAGGTCATTAACGATTATGGCAGTCCTGGCGAATTACACCGGGCCAGTTTGTGATCCCTTAGCATTAATCAGGTGTGCGTCATGACAACGGCATTTAATACAGTGCAGCCTGCACGTCTGGCAATATTTATTGCCCTCGCGCTCGCGGGTATCTCTCCCGCGCTGTATGCCAGCGATACGTTTAATACGGAACTGATAGAGCTGGATAATCCCGGAATGGGAAAAGCGGATTTATCTGCCTTTGAATCCGGCTCGCAGGCACCCGGGACGTACCACGTTGATATTATTCTTGACGACCAGCTGCTGGAAACGCGGGATATCCGCTTCATTGCGGTGAAGGATGCCAACGGCAGCGAAACGTTGCAGCCGTGCCTGAGCGTCGGGCAGTTAAAAGCGTGGGGCGTGAAAACGGCACTTTTTCCCCAGCTCGCCGCTCAGCGTGAGTGCGCAGATCTCAAGGCGATCCCACAGGCCAGCGCAGACTTCCAGTTCGGCGCCCAGCGTCTGGCGATCAGCATCCCGCAGGCGGCTATCGATCTCCCGGCCAGAGGTTATGTTCCCCCAGATAGTTGGGATGAAGGCATTACCGCCGCCATGCTCAACTACAGCCTGAGCGGTGCGAATAGTCGGGCGAGAAACGGGGCGGGTACCCGCAGCGACAGCCAGTATGCCAACCTGCGGCCGGGTATCAATGTCGGCCCCTGGCGGTTACGCAACTACACCACCTGGTCCCGTGATGCGTCCGGCCAGGACAGGTGGGACAACGTCTACACCTGGATGCAGCGCGCCATCATTCCCCTGAAAGCCCAGCTCACGCTTGGCGACAGTTCCGCGCCTGCCGATGTGTTTGACAGCATGCCGTTTCGCGGCATCCAGCTGGCGTCCGACGACGATATGCTGCCGGATTCCCTAAAGGGTTACGCGCCGGTAGTGCGCGGTATTGTGCGAACCAATGCGCAGGTCGTGGTGCGTCAGAATGGCTATCAAATCTACCAAAGCTACGTGGCGCCGGGCGCGTTTGAGATCGCGGACATGTATCCCACGGGCGGCGCGGGGGATTTGGATGTGACGATCGTCGAAGCCGACGGCAGTGAGCAACATTTTACCCTGCCGTACGCTTCGCTGCCGGTCCTGCAACGGGAGGGCCGCCTCAAATATGCCCTTACCGCCGGGCAGTATCGCTCGTACAACCGCAGCGTGGAGAAAACGCCTTTCGGGCAACTGACCGGGATTTACGGCCTCCGCCACGGCATCACGCTCTATGGCGGCGTTCAGGGGGCAGATAAGTACCAGTCGGCGGCTCTGGGCGTGGGCAAGAACATGGGCGATCTCGGGGCGATATCCGCTGACGTCACTCAGGGCTGGTCGACGCCGGAGCATACCGCGAAAACAAGCGGTCAGTCGTGGCGAGCCCGGTACAGCAAGAATTTTATCAATACCGGGACAAACTTTGCGATTGCCGGGTATCGCTACTCCACCCGCGGCTATTACGGGATGCAGGACGTACTCGATTCGTACGGTGACGGCAGCGCGCTTCAGGACAGGCGGCGTAACCGTGCAGAGCTGACGATGAGTCAGACGCTGGGGGATAACCTGGGAGCGATGACGCTCACTGCGGCGCGAGAAGATTACTGGAATGACGGTAAGTCGATGGCGTCGTGGAGCGTCGGCTATAGCAACTACTGGCACAACATCAGCTATGGCATGACATGGACCTACAGCAGAAATGTCCGTTCAGCGTCGGAGAGCCGCGACGGTCAAAAACAGGCTGACCACGACCAGTTGCTGGCGTTCAACGTTAGCATTCCGCTGGATAAATTTCTGCCGCAGACGTGGGCTAACTACGGCATGAACGCCAGCAGGAATAACGGGACGACGCACAGCATCGGCCTGAACGGGGTTGCACTCGAAAACCGAGCCCTGAACTGGAACGTTCAGCAGGGATATGGCACAGAGGGCGTGGGCTATACCGGCAACGTGAACGCGGACTACCAGGGCACCTATGGCGAAGTGACGGCGGGTTATGGCTATGACAAAAACAGTGAACGCCTGAATTACGGGCTGCAAGGCGGCATTCTCGCCCACGCCGATGGCATCACGCTTTCTCAGCCGCTGGGGGAGACTAACGCCTTAATCAAAGCCCCTGGCGCGCACGGCGTGGACATCCGCAATCAGCCCGGTCTACGGACAGATTTCCGCGGTTATACGGTAGTGAGCAACCTTTCGGTCTACCGGAAAAACGATCTCACCCTCGATCCGGAAAATATGCCGGACGATGTCGAACTGGAGATTAACACCCGCACGGTAACGCCGACGCGGGGAGCGGTGGTGAAAGCCGATTACCTTGCGAAATCGGGTCGTCGGGTGCTGATGACCTTAACCGACAACGATCGCGCCGTGCCGTTTGGCGCGGTGGTTACCCTCGTCGGTGATGACAGCGGCAGCTTTATTGTGGGCGATCGCGGCCAGGTTTATTTAACCGGTATGCGGGACCAGGGAACGCTCGTCGCGACGTGGGGCAGTCAGTCCAGCCAGCAATGCCGCGCTGATTTCAGCCTGCCGAAACACTCAACGTACGGCGGGATCGCTGATATGCGCGCCACCTGCCGTCAGGAACGCTAACATGAAATGTTTTAACGCGATTTGGCTTCTTGGTTTGCTCGCGGCGGGAAACCTCGCCCGTGCCGGTACCTGCACCACCATCACGCCGCAGCTTTCAACCCTGTCCGTGGGAACCATCACCGTGCAGCGCGATGCGCCCGTCGGCACGGTGGTCTTTTCCGGCGCGGCCTCGAACACCGGTTCCTATCTTACCGGCTGTACCAATCCACTGATGCTGGGATTCAGCATGCGCTACAACAGCGCCACGCCGAGCAGCTACGGCAACCATGTTTACAACACTAACGTCAGCGGGATAGGCATACGCTTTTCTTCAAACGCCTATTTTGAAAACCCGAGCAATACGTTTTCCTACAGCGCGCAGACCTCCTACGTGGACTGGTACGGCGGGAAGATCGAGCTGGTGGTGACGGGCCCGGTGTCGTCGGGGGCGTTAACGCCAGGGGTTGTCGGCGTCGTAACGCTTCAGGGGAGCGACGGTATCTACCGTGACGGCCTGACCGTGCAACTCACCTCCGGAACCATTAATGCCCTGGCGTGCACGGTCAATACGTCACAGCTGACGTTCCCGATAGGGGATATTCCCGCTTCGGCGTTCGGCTCCGTGGTTGGCACCACGCCGACGGGGGCACAGAACACGCAAAACCTGGGACTGACCTGCGCCGCCGGAACCAATATTAATGTCTCGCTCAGTGGCATACAGAATCCGGACAGCGCGAACACCAGCGTGATGGCCTTAACCGGGCAGGGAAATGCCGGCACCGCAAAAGGGGTTGGGGTGCAGCTTATCTATAACGGGACACCGCTGGTGATGAATAGCCGACTTTTCCTGCGCCAGTCTGCCGGCGGACAGGAGACATTACCGTTAACGGCGCGATATTACCAAACGCTGACCCGCGTGGAGTCAGGCTCAGCGAATGCCTCCGCCACCCTTAATTTGACCTATCAGTAGCAGGTAACAAGATGAAAATAAGGTACAGCACTTTGCTGTTGCTGGTTTTACTCAGCGGGAAAGTTTTCTCTGCTGATAGCGTCAACGTCGGCGTGACGGGGAATATCGTTGCGTCGCCGTGCGTATTCAATGGCGGGAATAACAGCCTTGATGTCAACCTGGGCAATATTCAGGCAACCAATATGGCCACGCCGGGCTCGACTTCAGATCCGGTGTCCTTCAGCCTGCTGTTTACCCAGTGCCCAACGGGAACGCAGCGTGTGACCGTCTCTTTTACCGGCAGTCCCGATCCCGTGGCGGGGGCCGACTATTTTCTAAACAGCGGGTCGGCCTCCCACGTGGCGATAGCCATGCGTGATGCCCAAACCGGTACGCTCAAAGGAACAGGTTCCAGCATGACCCAAACCATTGCCGCCGACAGAACCACGACGATAGCTATGCAGGCTTCGGTTAAATCCGTAACGGGTGGCGCCATGCCGGGCAGCATCAGTGCAGTTGTGGTGATGACGATGCAGTACAACTGAATGCCGGTGATAAGCATTTATTAACGACGTGGGGATGAACGATGTTGAATATTCTGATTCAGGATACGGATCTGTTTTTTCAGGCTGGGCTACAGTACTTTTTCGAGGATTTTTTTAAGCATAACTTTCATCGCGCCATCACGTTTAACCCTGGCCTGACCCATGAAAACGTCAGTCAGGCCGATATCATTGTGCTTTCATTATGTCAGGGTGAAACGCTGACCTGTTTTCCCGAGTTACTGGCCCGGCAAAAAGGGATTGTGATAGGCCTCGTCGACGATGATCTGCGTTTTTCGGCGTTACCCTCCTGCTTTCAGGACATCATTTTTGTGCCTCGCCGTGCATCGCTCGATCATATTAGCGGCGTACTGTTTATCGCGTGGTTCAGGACGCAATTACCGGGTTACACGTGGAATAAAAAGAGCTGTTTCGACTGCCAGCATAAAGGGTTATCCCGACAGCAGGTGCGTATTATGGTCAATTTTTACCGGGGGATGTCGGTTGGGCAGACCGCTCATGCGCTGGAGATGAGCGAAAAAACAGTTTTTACCCATAAATATATGATGATGCAAAAATTTAATCTGCGTAGCGATTACGAGCTGATCGTATTGCTGAGAAAATTAATGGAGAAAAAGAGTCGACCCAACCTGCTTCGGGATTACCTGGAAAACAGTTATGCACAACCAGTAACGTGAAAGGGCAGCGGATAGCGGGCCTGGCACGCTATCCGTATATGGGGGAAGGGGATGGCCTTAAAGATCGTCCATGGTATAACCGACGACAATTTCCAGCGTCTTGCGGATCACATCCGCCTTGACGACGTCGTCGGTGGTTTCCAGCGTCTGGATCAGCCAGAGAATGATCGCTTTGTTGGTCAGATGACCTTCGGAAGCGAGAACACAACGAACCGCAGTCGAAAAAATGGCAGACTCTTCAGCAAAGCGATCGCCCGCATGACGGAAATACTCCGACAGCGCGCTATCTAAAAAGGCAGAGTGGTATTCGGGTTGAAGCTGAATATTTTGTCTCATTTGTTCTCACCGTAGCTGTGAAGTTGTAGTCAATGTATCTTCTTGGGACTGGAAGGTTTTCCATGACCAAATAACGGCACTACATTGTCTCGATTATTCTTAAGAGATCCCTCTCTCTGTGTTCGTCCTTGTGCGGTTCTGCGACCTGTAAAAGCGACCGTGCCAGAGCTGATTTCAGCTATCACCGTCGCCAGTGTCTCCCGCCGCTGGGGATCCGTTTCATGTGCTTGCATGTTACGCAGATGCTGAACCAACCCCTCGGTCGTCACGGGACCGCGCGCCTTCAAAAGTGAAAGCGCGGCTTCTCCAATAAGCTGGTCGATCAGGCTGTCTGCATCACTGCCGTTCATAACATTAACGTTCGAAGAGCAGACCAAGAAGCAGGTGATAATGGCGTTCCTCTTCAGGGCCTTTAGCCTTTTCGAGGCGACTTAACAGTTTTGTGCAGAGCGATTTGCGATTCAGATTTCGCCCATCGCTAAGAATTTCAACAACAACCTGGCCCAGGGTTTCCTGCTGGGTTGGAAGCGCGGCTTTTTCGAAGTACTGCGCAATGGCGGTTGCTGAGTCTGCGACGTAACCTTTCTGCTGCATGTTTCGCTCCTGTAAAATTCTGTAATCAGTAACGTTACATTTAAGGTATACATAATTTTCAAATCTGTACATTTAAAATGTACAATTTTTTAAGAATTTTATAATATATTTTATAAAATCCTTATTTATCATATCGTTACGCATGTTAAATTTTATGCGGAATTTACAGAATATATTGTACAATCCGAAGCGGCGTCGCAGAGTTGTACAAGCCAGCAAATAGCGTAAAGACGCCGCGTAAATCGTTGAGATGTAAATTATTTGTTGGGCAATAAATGTGCTATAACAGAGTTCTCCCCACGCGTTTTCGTGGTCACCCCTTCAATCTCCAGGATTAGCATGCTCACAACCATTATTTACCGCAGTCATATCTGCGAGGACGTTCCAGTTAAAGCGCTGGAAGACATGGTCGATGCTGCAAATTGTAGAAATCGCCAGTTAGATGTAACGGGGATTTTGCTGTTTAACGGCACACACTTTTTTCAATTACTTGAAGGGCCCGCTGAGAACGTAAATGAGATCTATCAGCTCATCTGCCGCGACCCACGGCATCACAACGTGGTTGAATTATTGAGCGATCACGGTCCTTCCCGGCGCTTTGGCAACGCCGGGATGGAGCTATTTGACCTTCGTCAGTACGACACGGACGAAGTGCTGCAACAGGTTCTCGATAAAGGCACCACCCGCTATCAGCTGACGTATAACGATCGCGCCCTGCAATTTTTCCGCACATTCGTTGAAGCCACTGAAAAAGCGAACTATTTTGAGCTGCCTTCGGCGGATTCCTGGGAATTTGTCACCGAAAACACGCCGTTATCTTCGCAGCCGACGGTTGTGGCAAAGGGGGCTGACTGTAGTTTCGCATTTCAACCTATCGTCGATCCGTTTATGCAGCAGGTGGTCTCATGGGAAGCCCTGCTCCGCACGCCGTCCGGGGAGTCGCCGGAAGAGTATTTTGCTAACCAGCCGCGTGAGGCGCTGTACGAATCGGATTTAAAGAGCAAGCAGGTGGCTCTGTCGATGGCCAGCGCGCTGGGCCTGGGGAATCAAACGTTGTCCATCAATCTGCTGCCGATGACGCTGGTCAATGTTCCCGGTGCCGTCGATTTTTTACTTACGGCAATAGAGGCGAACGGTTTTGTGCCGGAGCAAATTGTGGTCGAGTTCACCGAGAGCGAGGCGATCTCGCGCTTTGAGGAGTTCACCAGCGCGGTCAGACAGCTCAAAAGCGCCGGCATTAGCGTGGCTATCGATCACTTTGGGGCCGGATTCGCCGGCCTGCAACTGCTGGCCCAGTTCCAGCCGGACAGAATTAAGATTAATCGTGATTTGATTGCCAACGTGCACAAGAGCGGCCCGCGTCAGGCTATCATTCAGGCGATCATCAAATGCTGCGCGTCCCTGGAAATTCTGTTCTGCGCAGTCGGCGTAGAGCTGGCTGAAGAGTGGATGTGGCTGGAATCTGCCGGGATTTCTCAGTTCCAGGGAAACCTGTTCGCCAGCCCGCGTCTGGGGGGCATTCCGGCGATTGCCTGGCCAGAGAAAAAGTACGATTTATAGAAATCCTGTACGTCACTCTTAAGAGTTACCTGTACGTTTGGCTAAATTTATACAACAATACATTAACGAGTGGGTGGTTCTCTGGGCCATTCACTTGCCTCCGAACCCGGAGTTAGTTATACAAATATATTGTACAATCTGATAAGGTTGGTTTGGTTAGGTATGGAAGTATTGTGCGTGAGGGAGTTAATGGCCTATTACAGTATCGGCGAAGTGGCCGAACGATGCGGTATCAACCCCGTTACGCTGCGTGCCTGGCAGCGCCGTTATGGATTGTTGAAGCCGCAGCGCAGCGAAGGGGGTCATCGTCAGTTTGACGATGAAGATATCCTGCGTATCGAAGAGATCAAACGCCTGATGAAAACGGGTGTTTCGGTCGGCAAAGTAAAAGCGCTTCTTGAAAATACAGAAGTGATGACTCAGGGGAACTGGGCATCGTTTCAGGAAGAGATGTTAACCGTTCTGCGCTACGCCAATCCGGCAAAGCTGCGCGCCAAAATCGGTGAGTTCCGTCGCGATCATGCGATGGATGTACTGATTGATAACATCATCACCCCTGTACGACAACGAATGAACCAGGACCAGAATACGGTGCGCCATATGGCGAGCCTGCTTGATGGCGTCCTGATTGAGTTTGCCGTTACAAGCCTGGTGGAATCGCGCAAAAAAGCGGGGAAAGACGCGCTGCTGATAGGGTGGGAGTGCGACGACCGTACGCATTTGTGGCTGGAAGCGGCCCGTCTGGCCTACAATGGCTGGCATATCGACGTGCTGGCCGAGCCGATTGATTCTCCGCGTCCGGAACTCTTCCCGGGGCAAAAAATTTTCGTCTGGACCGGTAAAGAGCCAACGCCTCGCCAGCAGCAACAGCTCGACCACTGGCGTGAACAGGGCTTTGCCGTCGCGTTCCATCACTAAAGTTAAGGGGTCCGACGGTAAACCACCAGCGCGGATTTTTTGCTTTCTGGCGATACGATAGGGCTTTCCGCGAAGATGCATAGCATCAGTACCCCCTGTCATATCGTCGGTTTACTCCATCGTCAGGTTGTCTGGAATATTCATGCTGGCCACGGATTCAACTTTCCATTCGCCATCTTCCTTGACCATGCAGTCAATCACGGTGTGATCCCGCTTTTTGCCGAATGAAATGTAGACCTGCATGCAGGCGGCATCGTAATCCAGCGCCCGCGCACTGACAACGCCCCAGTCATCTTCATATCCCTGAGCCTTAATGAACATATCGACGTCAGGCACGTCATATTCATCTGGATCCAGCTTATCCATCGCTTTGAGTTTGCTGATGGTTTCACGGGTGACGTAGGGTCTCAGCGCGTCATAGTTTTTCTGGGGCTCTTTCCCGCTAATAATTTGCGAGATGTACCATTTATTAAACTGAAGGGCAGCGGATGCCTCAGGTGGTAGTGTCTGTGCAGCTGATACGAGAGTGGGCAGAAGCAGGCCCGCCAGAATTATTTTTTTCATATCAGTCATGTCTGTAAATTGCATACGCTGGCTTTACTTCCCGGTATTCTTTTCCCGGATACATTGTTCTCTGAACAAAATCAGAGTACCAGACGCCGTTCCCGCCATAGATGCATGCGTGGCCATAGGGATGGTGGGCTGTGGGCTGGATCACCGCCACATCACCCTCAACAGGCTCACCGTAAACCTGGTGGAAGCCAGCCAGAATTAAATTGCTTTTCATATCCTTAGCATAATGCGTGTTCTGTAGATTAGCACCGCCGGCGCGAATGGCTTTTGACACGAATTCTGCGCATCTTTTCTGGCTATGCTGGCCAGCATGCTGACGAGCATATACTGCGGCTTTATGGGCGCTCCACATAATGTAATCCCTTACTGATTAACAGGTTAATAAGGGAAACATTACGCCGAAAAGTGACGAGTTTATGTAATTAATCGTGATCGGAGTTTAACCACTATCAGTTTGATAAATAATGATTAACTTATCCATCAAACATCTTTATGCCCGGTACGTACGAACATTTTTTATTCCCGCTATTGTCTTTCGCTATGATGAATTAAGCGGCTGATTTTTTAATAATCGACTGCATTCATGAAAATAAAAAATCTATCTCAAAAATAGGTATTTTCAATGCAATTTTTATCATTGCCCCATGCTTTACCGTCTTTCCTCTGAAATGCATTATTTATCAATGCATTGAACAAATATCACCATCCCATCCGCATCCCGTCACAGGGTCTATGCTTAAAGAAAGTAGCCAAAAAGGGCGGTTTAGCCCAAAGCCCCTGCTGTCAGGGGGTTGAAGTGATAATCGTTATCACTAACATGGTGTTATGCCCTGGTGGCTTATCAGATGAGGTGGACCTATGGAATTGCATTCAGAAACCTTCAATCCGGCCGATTTTGCCTGGCGTGGCTTAACGCTTACGCCTGCGGCGGCGGCGCACATTCATGAGCTGGTGGCTAAAAACCCCGACATCCTCGGCGTACGTTTAGGCGTTAAGCAGACGGGCTGCGCGGGCTTTGGCTACGTACTGGATACCGTCACCGAACCTGCAAAGGATGACCTGGTCTTTGAAACCGACGGCGCTAAGCTCTACGTCGCGCTACAGGCTATGCCGTTTATCGATGGAACCGAAGTCGACTACGTTCGTGAAGGTTTAAACCAGTTATTCAAATTTCATAACCCGAAAGCCCAGAACGAATGTGGCTGCGGCGAAAGCTTTGGGGTATAGGCGGTACTATGTCTCGTAATACTGAAGCAACGAGTGATGTAAACACCTGGAGCGGCGGAAACCTCAACTACAAAGAGGGGTTCTTCACGCAGCTGCAAACCGATGAGCTGGCGAAAGGCATCAGTGAAGATGTCGTGCGCGCCATTTCGGCCAAACGTAACGAGCCTGAATGGATGCTGGCGTTTCGCTTGAGCGCGTTTCGTGCGTGGCAGGAGATGGAAGAACCCCACTGGCTGAAAGCGCACTACGATAAGCTGAACTATCAGGATTACAGCTACTACTCCGCGCCGTCCTGCGGCAGCTGTGATGACACCTGTGCCTCGCAGCCCGGCGCGGTACAACAAACCGGTGCAGAGAACAGCTTCCTGAGCAAAGAGGTGGAAGAGGCGTTCAATCAGCTCGGCGTGCCCGTGCGCGAGGGTAAAGAGGTGGCGGTAGACGCCATTTTTGACTCCGTCTCGGTGGCGACCACCTACCGTGAAAAGCTGGCGGAGCAGGGGATTATTTTCTGCTCCTTTGGTGAAGCCATTCACGATCACCCTGAGCTGGTGAAAAAATACATCGGCACCGTGGTGCCCAGTAACGATAACTTCTTTGCCGCACTGAATGCGGCGGTGGCGTCAGACGGCACCTTTATCTACGTGCCGAAAGGCGTACGCTGCCCGATGGAGCTCTCGACCTATTTCCGCATCAACGCAGAAAAAACCGGGCAGTTTGAACGCACCATTCTGGTGGCGGATGAGGGCAGCTACGTCAGCTATATCGAAGGCTGTTCCGCGCCGGTGCGCGACAGCTACCAGCTGCACGCGGCGGTGGTTGAGGTGATCATCCACAAAGACGCGGAAGTAAAATACTCCACGGTGCAGAACTGGTTCCCGGGCGACGGCAATACCGGTGGTATTCTGAACTTCGTCACCAAGCGCGCGCTGTGCGAAGGCGAAAACAGCAAAATGTCATGGACGCAGTCAGAAACCGGCTCCGCCATTACCTGGAAATACCCGAGCTGCATCCTGCGCGGGGATAACTCCATCGGGGAATTTTACTCCGTGGCGCTGACCAGCGGTCATCAGCAGGCCGATACCGGCACCAAGATGATCCACATCGGTAAAAACACCAAATCGACCATCATCTCGAAAGGGATCTCCGCCGGACACAGCCAGAACAGCTATCGCGGGCTGGTGAAAATCATGCCGACGGCCACCAACGCGCGTAACTTCACCCAGTGCGATTCCATGCTGATTGGCGCCGACTGCGGGGCACATACCTTCCCGTACGTCGAGTGCCGCAATAACAGCGCCCAGCTGGAGCACGAGGCGACCACGTCACGCATCGGTGAAGATCAGCTTTTCTACTGCCTGCAACGCGGGATCAGTGAAGAAGATGCGATTTCAATGATTGTTAACGGCTTCTGTAAGGACGTGTTCTCCGAACTGCCGCTGGAATTTGCCGTTGAAGCCCAGAAACTCCTCGCCATTAGTCTTGAACACAGCGTCGGTTAAGGAAAGCACATGTTAAGCATTAAAGATTTACAGGTCAGCGTGGAAGAGAAAGCGATCCTGCGTGGCCTCAATTTTGACGTCAAGCCGGGTGAAGTTCACGCCATCATGGGGCCAAACGGCTCCGGGAAAAGTACGCTTTCAGCGACGCTGGCAGGACGCGAGGACTATGAAGTCATAAGCGGCTCCGTTGAGTTTAACGGTAAAGATCTGCTGGAAATGTCGCCGGAAGAGCGTGCCGGTGAGGGCATCTTTATGGCCTTCCAGTATCCGGTGGAAATTCCGGGCGTCAGCAACCAGTTCTTCCTGCAAACCGCGCTGAACGCGGTGCGCAAGTATCGCGGGCTTGAGGCGCTGGATCGCTTTGACTTCCAGGATCTGATGGAAGAGAAAATTAAGCTGCTGAAAATGCCGGAAGATCTGCTCACCCGCTCGGTAAATGTGGGTTTCTCCGGCGGTGAGAAAAAACGTAACGATATTCTGCAAATGGCGGTGCTTGAGCCTGAGCTGTGCATTCTCGACGAGACCGACTCCGGTCTGGATATCGACGCCCTGAAGATCGTCGCTGACGGGGTGAACTCTCTGCGTGACGGGAACCGCTCATTTATTATCGTGACGCACTACCAGCGAATTCTGGACTACATCAAACCGGACTATGTCCACGTGCTTTACCAGGGACGCATTGTGAAATCCGGTGATTTTACCCTGGTTAAACAACTGGAGGAGCAGGGTTATGGCTGGCTTACCGAACAGCAGTAATGCACTCCAGCAGTGGCACCGGCTGTTTGAAGCGCAGGGTGATTCGCGTTCAGAACAGGCCCAGCACCATCTCCAGCAGCTGCTGCGTCTTGGTTTACCGACGCGTAAGCATGAGAACTGGAAGTATACCCCGCTGGACGGTCTGCTGAACGGCGAGTTTGTCACGCGCCTGGCCCAGGTTAGCCCTGGCCAGCGCGATGCGCTGGCGCTGAGCGTGGATGCCGTGCGTCTGGTGTTTGTTGACGGGCAGTTCCGGGAGGAACTCAGCGACAGCGTGGAGGAGAGCGGGTTCGATATCGCCATTAACGACGAGCGCCTGTCGTTGAGCGCTCCGGTGCAGCCTGAAGTCTTTCTGCACCTCACGGAGAGCCTGTCGCAGTCTGTCACCCATATTCGCGTTAAGCGTAACCAGCGTCCGGCGAAACCGCTGCTGCTGATGCATATCACGCAGGGGGTTGAGGGCGACGAGATCAACACCGCCCACTATCGCCACCATCTCGAGCTGGCAGAAGGGGCGGAAGCGACGGTGATTGAGCATTACGTTAGTCTGAACGACACCCGTCATTTTACCGGCTCGCGTCTGACGATGAACGTGGCGGCCAACGCCCAGCTGCACCATATCAAGCTGGCGTTTGAGAATCCGCTCAGTCACCACTTCGCCCACAACGATATTCTGCTGGGCCAGGATGCCGCGGCGTATAGCCACAGCTTCCTGCTTGGCGGCGCGGTGTTACGCCACAACACCAGTACCCAGCTGAACGGTGAGAACACCACGCTGCGCATGAACAGCCTGGCGATGCCTGTGAAGGCAGAAGTGTGCGACACGCGCACCTGGCTTGAGCACAACAAAGGCTATTGCAACAGCCGTCAACTGCATAAAACTATCGTCAGCGACAAAGGTCGTGCGGTGTTTAACGGCCTGATCAACGTGGCGCAACACGCCATCAAAACTGACGGGCAGATGACCAACAACAACCTTCTGCTGGGACGCCTGGCAGAGGTGGACACTAAGCCGCAGCTGGAAATCTACGCGGACGACGTGAAGTGCAGCCACGGCGCGACGGTCGGGCGTATTGACGACGAGCAGATGTTCTACCTGCGCTCGCGCGGGATAGACCAGCAGGCCGCGCAGAAGATGATTATTTACGCCTTTGCGGCTGAGCTGACGGAAGCGCTGCCCGACGGCGGACTTAAACAGCAGGTGCTGGCCCGTATCGGTCAGCGGCTGCCTGGAGGCGAAGCATGACATTTCCCGTAGAGAAAGTCCGGGCCGATTTTCCGGTACTGACCCGTGAAGTGAACGGTCTTCCGCTGGCCTATCTCGACAGCGCGGCCAGCGCGCAAAAACCGAATCAGGTAGTGGAAGCGGAAGCTGAATTTTACCGCCACGGCTATGCGGCGGTACATCGCGGGATCCACACCCTGAGCGCCGAGGCGACCCAGCGCATGGAAAACGTGCGTACCCAGGTCGCGGGCTTCCTCAACGCGCGTTTGCCGGAAGAACTGGTGTTCGTGCGTGGAACCACCGAAGGGATCAACCTGGTGGCCAATAGCTGGGGCAATGCGCAGGTGCACGCGGGGGATAACATCATCATCACCCAGATGGAGCACCATGCCAACATCGTGCCCTGGCAGATGCTCTGTGAGCGCGCAGGGGCCCAGCTGCGGGCGGTTCCCCTGAATGAAGACGGCACGCTCCAGCTTGAACAGCTGGACGCCCTGCTGGACGACAGGACGCGGCTGGTGGCCGTTACTCACGTTTCAAACGTGCTGGGGACGGAAAATCCGGTGGCGCTGATTATCGATAAAGCCCATCAGGCCGGTGCAAAAGTGCTGATTGATGGTGCCCAGGCGGTCATGCACCATGCGGTTGACGTTCAGGCCCTGGACTGCGACTTCTACGTTTTCTCCGGGCACAAGCTTTATGGCCCGACGGGCATTGGCGTGCTGTATGTGAAGGAGGATATTCTTCAGGCCATGCCGCCGTGGGAAGGGGGCGGCTCGATGATCGCCACCGTCAGCCTGACGGAAGGAACCACGTACGCCCGCGCCCCGTGGCGCTTCGAGGCGGGTACGCCAAACACCGTCGGGATTATCGGGCTGGGCGCCGCCATTAGCTACGTCTCTGAAACGGGGCTGGCGGCAATTCAGCAATACGAACAGCTGCTGATGCAGTACGCCTTGCAGGAGCTTGCCAGCGTCCCGGAACTGACCTTATACGGCCCTGCTGACCGTCTGGGTGTGATAGCCTTTAACCTCGGCAAGCATCACGCCTATGATGTGGGCAGTTTCCTGGATAATTACGGCGTCGCCGTACGTACCGGGCATCACTGCGCGATGCCGCTGATGGCGTATTATCAGGTACCGGCCATGTGCCGCGCATCGCTGGTGATGTACAACACAATGGAAGAGGTCGACAGACTGGTGGCGGGACTAAAACGTATTCACCAGCTGCTTGGCTAACGGAGAGGCGAGAGATGGCAGATTTGCCGGACAGAGATAAACTGCTGCGCAACTTTGGGCGTTGCGCAAACTGGGAAGAGAAATACCTTTATATTATCGAGCTGGGGCAGCGCCTGCCGCCGCTTAGCGAAGAGGCGCATAACCCGAACAACATCATTCAGGGCTGCCAGAGCCAGGTCTGGATCCTGATGCAGCAGACGGATGATGGCGTAATAGAATTACAGGGCGACAGCGATGCCGCCATTGTGAAGGGGCTTATTGCCGTCGTATTTATTCTCTATCACCGGATGTCGGCGCAGGATATTGTCGCCTTTGACGTCCGTCCGTGGTTTGAAAAAATGGCCTTAACCCAACACCTCACCCCGTCCCGATCCCAGGGGCTGGAAGCGATGATCCGCGCCATTCGCGCTAAAGCCGCAATCCTTAGCTAAACTAACTGAACAGCATTCATTCTGTTTCGCGGGGTGGTTTCCACCTCGCTGGTTTTTCAGCTTTCTGACGTTCAGTCAGTGAATAAGGAATCTCAGCATGAAGCGCGCGTCTCTAATAACTCTATTACTCCTTGGTTCGCTCAGTGCTGTTAATTCAGCCAGGGCGGTTGATTACCCTTTACCGCCCGCAGGCAGCCGCCTGATTGGGCAAAACCAGACATACACCATTCAGGAAGGCGACAATAAGCTCCAGGCTATCGCTCGTCGGTTTAATACCGCAGCACAGCTTATTCTTGAAACCAATAATACCATTGCACCGGTGAACCCTGCGCCAGGAACGGTCATTACCATTCCTTCCCAGATGCTGCTGCCGGACACCGATCGTGAAGGCATTGTGGTGAATCTGGCGGAGCTGCGTCTTTACTTCTATCCGCCGGGTGAAAATATCGTCCAGGTCTATCCGCTGGGTATCGGTCAGCTTGGGCTGGAAACGCCGGTCAGCACCACCCGTGTGAGCCAGAAGATCCCCAATCCCACCTGGACCCCGCCTGCGGGCATCAGAGCGCGCTCACTGGCCCAGGGCATAAAACTGCCGGCTGTGGTACCCGCCGGGCCTAATAACCCGCTGGGGCGCTATGCGCTGCGTCTGGGTATCGGCAATGGGGAATATCTTATCCACGGCACCAGCGCACCGGACAGCGTGGGGCTACGGGTCAGCTCGGGCTGTATGCGGATGAACGCGCCGGATATCAAAGCGTTGTTTGAACAAGCGCGCGTCGGCACGCGGGTTCAGATTATCAATGAGCCGGTGAAGTTCTCTGTGGAGCCGGACGGCAAACGCTATATCGAGGTACACAGGCCGCTGGCGCAGGCTGAGGGCGAAAACCCACAGACGGTGCCATTTGCGCACTCTGCGGCGTTTACCGCCTTTGCAGCGGAATCAGGGAGCGATAAAACGCTCATCGATAAAGCGCTGGCGCGCAGGGCGGGGATCCCGGTTGCCGTTTCAGCGGGTAAAGGTTCGGCAGCCAGCAGTTCTGTCCTGTCTGTACAAAACAGTCGTGTCTCAGCGGCGGTGGCGGAAGGCGAGGGAGAGAAGGTGATTCAGTAGGGATTTGACGCAGGCAAAAAAAATGGCGCACAATGTGCGCCATTTTATTAACAGGTACTATTACTTACGGTATTTAGTAGCCTGGTTGTCCAGACGCTGGTTAGCGCGAGCTGCGTCGTCTTTAGCAGCCTGAACGTCGGAACGCATTGCGTTCACGTCGTTGCTCAGCTGGTCAACTTTAGCGTTCAGAGTCTGAACGTCAGAAGACAGCTGATCGATTTTAGCGTTGCTGGAGCAACCTGCCAGCAGAGTAGAACCCAGGATTACCGCGCCCAGTACCAGTTTAGTACGATTCATTATTAATACCCTCTAGATTGAGTTAATCTCCATGTAGCGTTACAAGTATTACACAAAGTTTTTTGGGTTGAGAATATTTTTTTGATGGGAATACGCCTATTTTTGATCGTTCGCTCAAAGAAGCAACGAATTTGGCCTTTTTGTCGAAAAAGCCATGTTAAAAAAGGCATTTTTCATCGGATTCATCTTAGATAAATCGCAATTAAATAGAAAAACCCGATTTGCTTTTTGAATAGATAGGGCTAATGACAGGAATAAAAAAAGCGCCCCGAAGGACGCTTTCTATCAAAAAATAATTCGTTCGGGAATTATTACAGTACGTGAACAGATGCAGTGTTAGTGGTACCTGCTGGAACCAGGGCACCAGAAACCATCACCACAACGTCGCCTTTCTGTGCCAGACCGCTTTCCAGCGCCATCGCTTTACCCTGAATGTAGAAATCATCGGTAGACGCGATCTCTTTCACCAGATGGGCAACCACGCCTTTGCTCAGCACCAGCTGACGCGCGGTGGTTTCATTGGTGGTCAGGGCCAGGATGGTGGCATCCGGGAAGTATTTACGCACTGCACGAGCAGATTTACCGCCCTGGGTCGCTACCACGATCAGCGGTGCGTCCAGTTTCTCAGCGGTTTCAACTGCACCGCGGCACACAGCTTCAGTGATGCGCAGTTTGCGGCTGTCGTTGTTGAAGTCCAGACGGCTGGTCATCACGCGGTCAGTACGCTCGCAGATGGTCGCCATGATGCCGACCGCTTCCAGCGGGTATTTACCCTTCGCAGACTCACCGGACAGCATCACTGCATCGGTACCGTCGAGGATGGCGTTCGCCACGTCACCTGCTTCAGCGCGGGTAGGGCGTGGGTTTTTGATCATGGAGTCCAGCATCTGCGTTGCAGTGATAACCACTTTACGCGCGCGAACGCATTTCTCGATCATCATCTTCTGCGCGAAGATCACTTCTTCAACCGGGATCTCAACGCCCAGGTCGCCACGTGCAACCATGATGCCGTCAGACGCTTCGAGAATTTCGTCGAAGTTGTTCAGGCCTTCCTGGTTTTCGATTTTGGAGATGATCTGGATCTTCTCGCCGCCGTGCGCTTTCAGGTGCTCACGGATCTCAACCACGTCAGAACGCTTACGGATGAAGGATGCAGCAACGAAATCAACACCTTGCTCGCAACCAAAGATCAGGTCCTGTTTGTCTTTTTCAGCCAGTGCTGGCAGCGCGATAGAAACGCCCGGCAGGTTAACGCCTTTGTTCTCGCCCAGGTCGCCGTTGTTCAGCACTTTACAGATAACCTTGTTACCTTCGATAGCGGTAACTTCCATACCGATCAGGCCATCGTCCACCAGCACGGTGTTGCCGACGGACAGATCGCTGGTGAAACCTTCGTAGGTCACTGCAACGATTTCGCTGTTACCAACAACGGATTTGTCGGTGGTGAAGGTGAAGGTCTGGCCCGCTTTCAGAGAGACGTCGTTACCGCCTTCCAGTTTGATGGTACGGATTTCCGGACCTTTGGTATCCAGCAGAATAGCGGCTTTTTTGCCGGTCTTGCTCATCACGTTGCGCAAGTTCTGGATGCGCTGGCCGTGCTCTGCATAGTCGCCGTGGGAGAAGTTCAGACGCATCACGTTCATGCCGGCATCCAGCATTTTGCTCAGCATCTCTTCAGATTCGGTTTTCGGGCCGATAGTACAAACAATTTTCGTCTTTTTCATGACAGTCTTAGTCTTTAAGTTGGGAAGGATATGGAAATCTCGCTCCGGGGGCGCACCGCCGCGGAGTCAAACCTGTGTTGCGAAAGAGTATATGACACGCACTAAGAATAGGTGACATCAAATGAGCGTGCAGAAGAAAGTGTGCCTGAGTGCCAGCCCAACGGAGGAGAGGAGAAGTTGTACGTTGTTTTTTGTATTCCAAGCGCTGAAACCATTCACCAGGGATTTGGCGCGCATTATACGCTGATTTGCAGCAAAAAGGAAAATGGAAACGGTGTTTCAAAAACAATCTGTGCAGATTCACATAAGTTTGTTATCAATGCGTTAAGGCCTAATGTCATCTTATGACGGCAGGCGCAACGCCCGCCGTTTTTTGCTCACTTTTCCAGCGCCTGCTGAAGGTCGGCGATCAGATCGCTCGCATCTTCAATGCCCACCGACAGGCGGATCAGCTGCGGCACAATGCCGTTGGCAAGGCGCTGCGCCAGCGGGATCGAGGCGTGGGTCATGCTGTAGGGCTGGCTCACCAGACTCTCCACGCCGCCCAGGCTTTCGGCCAGGGTAAAAAGCGTAAGGTGGCGGATAACGTCAGTCGCGCGTTGCGCATCGCCTTTTAAGACGACGGAGATCATGCCGCCCGGCAGCGCCATCTGGCGACGGGCAAGCGCATGCTGCGGATGCGACGCCAGCCCGGGATAGTACACGCGTTCAACCTGCGGATGCGCCTCCAGCCATTGCGCAATCGCCAGCGCGTTGGCGCTGTGCTTCTCTACGCGCAATGAGAGGGTGCGAATACCCCGCAGGGTCAGGAAGCTGCTGAACGGATCCAGAACGCCTCCAACTGCGTTTTGCAGATAGCCCAGGCGATCCGCCAGCTCCTGGTTTGCCCCGACAACAGCCAGCCCGGCAACCACGTCTGAGTGACCGTTGAGATATTTGGTGGCGGAGTGCACCACGATGTCAAACCCTGCCTCCAGCGGCCGGTGAATGACCGGAGAGGCGAAGGTATTGTCCGCCACGCTGATCGCATTATGACGCCGGGCAATTTCCGCGATGGCCGCCAGATCGGCCAGCTTCAGCAGCGGATTTGTCGGCGTCTCCACCCAGATCATGCGGGTGTCCGGGCGAATGGCGGCCTCAAGACCGGCCAAATCGTCCGGCTTAACCCAGTTCACCTGTAGCCCGGTGCTGCGCTTACGCACGTTTTCGATCAGGCGATACGTACCGCCGTACACGTCGTCAATGGCGACGATATGGCTGTCTTTATCCAGCAGTTCGAGCACGGTGGAAATGGCCGCCAGCCCTGATGCGAAGGCGTACCCGCGCGAGCCGCCCTCCAGCTCGGCTATCGCGGTCTCCAGCGCGTGGCGGGTGGGGTTGCCGCTTCGGGAATATTCATAGCCGGTATGCTCACCCGGAGACGGTTGCGCAAACGTCGAGGTGGCGTAAATCGGCGGCATGACGGCGCCGTGCGGGTCGTTAAACTCGCCGCTGTGAACGCTGAGGGTTGCCAGGTTTTTCATCTTTTGCTCCTTTTATTTCTCCAGGCGGTTACGCCAGGCGGTAAGAACGTCGCTGCGGGTGATCAGACCCAGAAAACGGTCGTTGTCATAGATAATGGCTACCAGGCCACGGTCAAAGATGGCGTGCAGGGCGCTCTCCGGGGCCTGCCTGTCCAGATATTCCACCTGACGCGTCATGGCCGCCGTCACGGGGAGAGAGAAGCGATCGGCTTCCCCCCCGATGTGTCGCAGCAGGTCCCATTCGTCGATGATGCCGACGACCTTATCGTTATCGAGCACCGGCAGCTGGGAGATGTCGTACAGCCGCATGCGGGCCAGCACGGTGGAAAGGGTGTCGTCCGGGGCGGCAGTCACCGTAGCGCCTTCATCGTGGCGCAGGGCAATGTAGTCGGAGAGATCCCCTGCCTGCGGACGCGCGATCAGCCCCTGCTGGCGCATCCAGTCGTCGTTGAACATTTTTGAGAGGTATTTATTGCCGCTGTCGCAGGCGAAGGTGACCACGCGTTTTGGCGTGGTCTGCGCCTGACAATATTTCAGCGCCGCCGCCAGCAGCGTGCCGCTGGAGGAGCCCGCCAGGATCCCTTCCGTTTTGAGCAGCTCGCGGGCGGTGGTGAAGGCTTCGCGATCGGTAATGCGCCAGGCGCGTTTAACCCCTTCGATGTGCGCCAGCGGAGGAATAAAGTCTTCGCCAATCCCCTCAACCAGCCACGATCCGGCATCGTGATAGCGTCCGGTCTCAACCTGATCCGCCAGCACTGACCCGGCCGGATCGGCAAGCACAAATTCCGTCTGCGGTGAGTGCTCGGCGAACCACGCCTGTAAGCCGCCCAGCGTACCACCGGATCCAACGCCGACGACGATGGCGTCGATCTGGCCGTCAAGCTGCTCAAACAGTTCCGGCGCGGTGGTCGTGCGGTGCGCCAGCGGGTTAGCCTCATTGTTGAACTGGTCGATGTAAAACGCGCCGGGCAGTTTGTTCGCCAGCCGCCGGGCGTAATCCTGGTAATAGGCCGGATGCCCCTTATTGACATCGGAACGGGTCAACACCACCTGCGCACCCAGCGCCCGCAGGTGGAAAATCTTTTCGCGGCTCATTTTGTCCGGCACCACCAGGATCAGCGAATAGCCTTTCTGCGCGGCGATCAGCGCCAGCCCCAGCCCGGTGTTCCCCGCCGTGGCTTCGATAATGGTCCCGCCGGGCCGCAGTTGCCCCGAGCGTTCGGCTTCGTTAATCATCGACAGTGCGACGCGGTCTTTGATCGAACCGCCGGGATTTTGATTTTCCAGCTTCAGAAACAGCGAGCAGGGACCGGTATCCAGTTTGTGCAGCTGGATCAGCGGCGTGCGGCCAATCAGTTCGGTGACGGAGTGGTAAAGCATCATGGTCATGTCCTGTGAGAGGGGGATGACCGGATAATAGGATCCTGAAATTTTCTCAATAAAGAACGTTTCACTGGGTATTAGAACGGAAAGGAATATTCGTCGTGTTTTCAGATGGAAAGACAGCGAGACGTAAAGTTGTCCGGATGTGAGGATGTCTATATGCGCGCAAAATGCTGAAAAAACAACCCATTCAGGCGGGTGAGAAGGCGGTGATATGCAGCTGTCGGATATGTATTGCTGATATTCATCTAAGCGCTTTTCAGCCGCCAGGTCGCGACTTATTTCATCGAGTTATAAGACATTCCTTTTTGGTCATTTAAAAGCTGATAACGGCTGTTTACTATCTTTTGGACATCCATACTGCTAAACCGCTATACGCGGCACGGATAACGAATAAGAATGATTGTACTCAGCAATATTTCGAAAGTTTTTGACAACGGAAAGGTGGCGCTGACAGCCGTTGATAACGTTAATTTGACGATCGAGCAGGGACAGATTTACGGGATTATCGGCTACAGCGGAGCCGGGAAAAGTACCCTGATACGTCTGCTGAACGGCCTGGAAAAGCCTAGCGCCGGACGCGTCACCATTAACGGACAGGATATCTCCGCCGCAAAAGGAGAAGCGCTGCGTCAGGCACGCCTGAAAATCAGCATGGTGTTCCAGCACTTCAATCTGCTCTGGTCGCGCACGGTGAAGGAAAACATCGCCTTTTCAATGCAAATTGCCGGTGTACCGAAAGCGAAAATTGAGGCACGCGTCGCCGAGCTGGTGGATCTGGTCGGCCTGAGGGGGCGCGAGAATGCTTTTCCGTCGCAGCTGAGCGGCGGACAAAAACAGCGTGTGGGCATCGCCCGCGCGCTGGCCAATCATCCCGACGTGCTGCTGTGTGACGAAGCCACCTCCGCGCTGGATCCGCAGACGACCGATCAGATCCTCGATCTGCTCCTGGACATTAACCGTCGCTTTAACCTGACCATCGTGCTGATCACGCACGAAATGCACGTGGTGCGCAAAATCTGCGACCGCGTGGCGGTAATGGAGAACGGGAAAGTGGTGGAGGCGGGGGACGTGCTGAGCGTCTTTACGCATCCGCAGCAGCCGATCACCCAGCAGTTTGTCCGACAGGTGAGCCAGTACGCCGAAGATGAAACCTTCAATACGGAACTGGCAACCGGGCTGGAGGGCACGGTCATCAAACTCACCTTTACCGGACACAGCACGCACAGGCCGATCGTCGGGGAACTGACCCTGCGCTACGGCCTGCCGTTTAATATCCTGCACGGCAAAATGACGCAAACCGCCCACGGTGTTTTCGGGCAGCTCTGGGTACACGTGGTGGCATCGGATGAACAATTGAACAATATCCTCGCCGATCTGAAGCAAAGCGATATTGAAGGCGAGGTTATTAAGCATGGCTGAAGCACTCTTTCCGCACCTGAAGTGGGATCAGCTGTGGGCTGCAACTCAGGAGACGCTCTACATGACCGCGCTTTCGGGCGTGGCGACGTTTGTTCTGGGGATCGGGCTCGGTCTGGCGCTGTTTTTAACCGCCCGCGGCGGGTTATTTCAAAACCGCACGGTCTACAGCGTGATGTCGATTGTGGTGAACGTGTTCCGCTCCATTCCGTTCATCATTCTCATCGTGCTGCTGATCCCGTTCACCAAGACCGTCGTCGGGACCATTCTTGGCGCTAACGCCGCGTTGCCCGCCCTGATTGTAGGCGCCGCACCGTTTTACGCCCGTCTGGTCGAAATCGCCCTGCGTGAAGTGGACAAAGGGGTTATCGAAGCCACGCGTTCGATGGGCGCACGGCTGAGCACGTTAGTGTTTCGGGTTTTACTGCCGGAATCCTCACCCGCGCTGGTTTCAGGCATGACGGTGACGCTGATTGCGCTGGTGAGCTACAGCGCAATGGCGGGGGTGATAGGCGCCGGCGGTTTGGGAAATCTGGCTTATCTGGAAGGATTCCAGCGCAACCATGGTGACGTCACGCTGGTGGCAACGGTGACCATTCTGATCATCGTGTTCATTATCCAGTTCTGCGGCGATGTCATTACTTCACTGTTAGATAAACGCTAATAAATACACACAGGAACCACATCATGAAAAAGACACTGACACTGATCGCCGCAGCCACCCTGAGCGCCCTGAGCTTTGCCGCCTGGGCGGATACGCTGACCGTGGGGGCGTCCAACACGCCGCACGCGGAAATTCTGGAGCAGGCTAAGCCGATTCTGGCAAAGCAGGGTATCGATCTGGAGATTAAGCCGTTCCAGGACTACATTCTGCCCAACACCGCGCTGGCGGGGCGTGACATCGACGCCAACTACTTCCAGCACATCCCTTATCTTAACAGCGTGCTGAAAGATCACGCGGGCGATAAGGATTATGATTTTGTCAGTGCGGGCGCTATCCACATTGAGCCGATCGGTATCTATTCGAAAAAATACAAATCGCTGAAGGATCTGCCGGAAGGCGGCAAAATCATCATGCGTGATGCGGTTTCCGAGGAAGGACGTATTCTCTCCATTTTCGAAAAGGAGGGGGTGATCAAGCTGAAGCCTGGCATCGATAAAGTGACCGCGCGCATCAGCGATATCGTGGAAAACCCGAAAAAGCTGGAATTTACCCCGAATGTGGAAGCGTCCCTGCTGCCGCAGATGTACAACAACGACGAAGGTGCGGCGGTGGTGATCAACGCTAACTACGCCATCGACGCGGGCCTGGATCCGGTGCACGATCCGATTGCGGTTGAAAGCGGTGAGAATAACCCGTACGCCAACATCATTACCGTCCATCGCGGTGACGAGAAGAAGAAAGATATCGTCGCGCTGGTGAACGTGCTGCATTCTAAAGAGATTCAGGACTGGATCCGTACCAAATACAAAGGTGCGGTCATCCCGGTAAACAACTAATCGCCTGATTTTCCAGACGAAGCCCGGCGAGCAATACGCCGGGCTTCTTTTTTGTATCCAGCCGACGAATGCTTTAAGCTGACGGTTTAAGGCATCGGAGTGATGGCAATGGGCAATGTGACCAAAGACGAAGCGCTGTACCAGGAGATGTGTCGGGTGGTAGGCAAGGTCGTTCTCGAAATGCGTGATTTAGGGCAAGAACCGAAACATATTGTCATTGCGGGCGTACTGCGTACCGCGCTGGCGAACCAGCGCGTTAAGCGCAGCGAGTTGACCACCAAAGCGATGGAAACGGTCGTTAAAGCGCTGGCCGGCTAGCGCGCCGGCGCCTTGGGCGTTTCTCAAATCCTGCATATCAACAGTCAGTATTGTTATTTCCTCTTCATGATGAAGGCGTGTTTAACTGAGTTCAGGTTAAGCGAGAGGGGTAATGACGATGAAAAAATGGATCGGCACGTTACGGCGGTTTTTTGCCACCCAACCAGCGAATGCGGAGAACAGCGCGCAACGTGTTCTTGAGTCAATACTGCCTGTCGCCAGCCTGTACGGCGTGGACGTAGCCAACATTGATCCGGAGTGGTTCTATGTTAAAACGACACGCTGAACTGCGCCGGACGCGCGAAATGTACTGGAATGAGCTGTGCCTGCCTGCTGTAAAGCGGGGATGAGCGGAAAAGTACGCAGGTAAATCCTCGGTAATTGATAGCCGTTTTGTTACCACTATCTCCTTTCTCAGATGGAGATAATAATGAAACGGACAGTACTCACCCCCACACTTTCTGCCGCCGCGCTACTGCTTGCCATGCAGGCGGCGCACGCTGCGCCACAGGCGCACGTGGTTTGCGGCTATTCCCACACCCTTGGCGATGATGCCATTATGATGTACGGCATGCCCAACGAGGCCATGCTGCACGATTTTTTTGGTAACGTGCAAACGGACGCTTACTCCAGCTGCGAATCGCTACGTACGCAAGAAAAGACGACCTGCGATAATAAAGCAGACAGCTCGGCCTACTTGGCGCCCTCGCTGAGGTTGCCGGACGGAACGGTGGTGAAACCCGCCTACCAAAAAACCTATTATCAGGCATCGAACGTTGACGCCTGGCCGCTGCACCCGTTCCCGGCGGGGCTGTCGCTGCTGGCCGGCGATCATCACGGCACCGCGCCCAATCCCCATATCACCTTTTTATGCGCCAACGGCAAGGGCTACACCAGCAAAACGGGTGAAGTCTGCGGCTTACGTAAGGCGAAGGATGCCGTGCAGTTTAATATCGGCATTCAGTTCCCCAACTGCTGGGATGGGGTACACCTGAAGCCTGCCCACGGTCTGGTTAACGCCACCTACGACACGAAAGGGCAGTGTCCGTCCGCCTTCCCGATTAAGATCCCGACGGTGAACATGAATATCGCGTACGTGCTCCCGACGATTAGCGCTCTGGACACCAGCAAAGCGCAGCTTTCACTCGACCCCATCATGCACGGTAATGAGCGCGAGGAGCGGTGGGGAAGCCTCTATACGGCGCATGCTGACTTCATGAACGGCTGGACGGAAGATGCCGCGCGCTTTATGACCGACCTGTGTATGAACCGCGGGCTGGATTGCGGCACCACTGTCCCGTACGGATATTCAAAAGCGAAGGCCAGTGTCTGGCTAAGCAGCATGGAACCCACACTGTCGCAGCCCGATCCTCAGGCCTTACTGGTGCAGGATAACTGGCAGAACGGCGGAAGGACGAAAAACAGCGAAACCTTGTCGCTGGTGAAGTTCAACATTCCTCCGCTGCCTGCCGGACAGGATCCTGCCCAGTTTAAGTACCGCGTGCGTATCTATGGCGGGAAAGTGGAAACCAACGGCGCGGATCAAATCTTCTTCTATCCGGCGAGCAACGACTGGGATCCGGCCAGCGTGAACTGGCACGCGCGACCGTCCTGCAACTACCGATCGGATGCGGTGCTGTACCTGAACCACGCTCGCGAATATCGGATGGTGGATGTCGATAAAGCGGTACGCAAGGCGCTGGCAGAAGGGAAAACCGAAATTTCGTGGTATATCGGCGGCGATCGTCAGGGAAACCACTATCAGTTTGAGACGGCATCATCTCCGCAAAGTCTGATCCTGATGCTCACCGGGTTTAGCAAAACGCCGGAGAACTGATAGCGCGTGAAAACCTTATGCATAAAAAAAGCACCGGGGCTTCCGGTGCTTTCTCGTCAGATCTTGCAGGCATCGCCGCAGTCGTCATCGGCGACAATCGCCTGGGCTTTTTTATCCGCGTCGTCGAGACGTTCCGCGTTGCGCTCTTCTGCTTCATCCAGCCCGTTAAAGACTAAGTTATCGAGATCAATTTCCATGTGCTACCTGCGTTATTCAGTTTTTGATACTGGCACAGTATAAGTCAAAAAAAGCGGGCGATGCACCCCGCAGCACATATGGATAATCCCTGCCATACTCAGTGCTTTATTGCTGAGGAACGCTGATGATTACGCTGTGTAAAACCTGCGGTACCGCTTACGATGAACACCCCAAACGCTGCCCGATTTGCGACGATGAACGCCAGTATGTTCCGGTGACGGGCCAGGCGTGGACGGATTTCGACAGTCTTACGGCCACGCATACCAACAAATGGCAACAGCTGGAGCCGCAGCTGTTCAGCATCAAAACCGTCCCCTCTTTTGCCATTAACCAGCGCGCCATCCTGCTGCGCACGCCGCAGGGCAATATTCTGTGGGACTGCATCGCGAACCTTGACCCGGCCACCAGAGCGTTAATTGACGCGCTCGGCGGGATCGGCGCGATTGCGATTTCGCACCCTCATTACTACACCACCATGCAGGAGTGGGCCGCGGCGTTTAACGCGCCGATCTACCTGCACGCCAGCGATCGGCAGTGGGTAATGCGTGACAGTCCGGCGATACGCTTCTGGGAGGAGGACACTCTGGAAATTATGCCGTCGGTAACGCTGTTGCGACTGGGCGGGCATTTCGCAGGCGGCACGGTGCTGCACTGGCAGTCAGGCGACGGCGTACTGCTGGCCGGTGATATTTTGCAGGTCACGCCGGGTAAAGACGCCGTGTCGTTTATGTGGAGTTATCCGAATATGCTCCCGCTGCCTGCCCGCACCGTCGAGTCGGTGACCGACCGACTGGCGGGGAAAAAGTACCAGCGCCTGTACGGGGCCTTTGAAGGACAAAACATCCTGACGAACGCGGATGAGATCGTGCAGCGGTCGGGCCAGAAATATATTGCTTGTCTCCGATAAGGCACGGTGGTTAAATTTTACGAGTGTGATCGCGATCATACCTAAACTAAAACAGATAAAAGAGAAATGGCTATGCAACATATCATTGAAGGTTTTCTCAGCTTTCAAAAAGAGATTTTCCCGCAACGTAAAGAGCTTTTTCGTAGTTTAGCGTCCAGTCAGAATCCCAAAGCGCTGTTCATCTCCTGCTCCGACAGCCGTCTGGTTCCGGAACTGGTTACGCAACAGGAGCCAGGACAGCTCTTTGTCATTCGAAACGCTGGCAACATTGTGCCACCGTTCGGGCCGGAGCCTGGCGGCGTCTCAGCGACCATCGAATACGCGGTGGTGGCCCTCGGCGTGACCGATATCGTTATCTGCGGTCACTCAAACTGCGGCGCGATGAAGGCGATTGCCGACAATGCGGATCTGGAGCCCATGCCGGCCGTTTCCCACTGGCTGCGCTATTCTGATGCGGCGAAAGCGGTGGTGGAGAAGAAAACCTGGGATACGCCAATCGATAAAGTGAATGCGATGGTGCAGGAGAACGTCTTTGCGCAGCTGAGCAACATCAAGACCCATCCGTCGGTGGCGGTAGGCCTGCGCAACAACGCCATCCGCCTGCACGGCTGGGTGTATGATATTGAAAGCGGCAAAATCCTTGCCCTGGATAAGAACACCAAAAGCTTTGTATCGCTGTCGGAAAACCCGGAAGTCTTCTTCGAGTAATCCGACACCGTAGGGCAGGGAAGCCCGGTTAAAACTCCATGAACGGTAATTTCCGCCGCACGCCCGACGCAGGATTTCCCGCCGCTTTCGCCATCGCCTTACCAATTTCAGCGCACTCTGACAAACCCTGAACAAACGGATGGTCGTGCATCAGCCAGGGGATCGCCCCAAACGCGATACGTCCGCGCAGAGACGCAGGTGACAGCAACGTGTAGTCTTCCCCCACGTCCGGTATCTCATCGCCCGTTTCCTCAAGCTGTTTGCGCAGGGTCGGGAAGGGGATATCCTTATTTTTGAGCGGTTTTTGCCCGCGCGCATCAATAAAGACATCGAAGCGATAACTCTTTTCTTGCGTGGTGATGACGGTTTGATCGCTGCCGATATCCAGGACGTAATCATCACCGAGGGCGACCACGCTGATGATACCTACCTCTCGTAGCGCCAGTAACCGGCGGATAGACTGCGGTGGAATGGCGGCATAGTTATCAATAAATACGCGCTCCAGCCCCGACTTAAACCGCTCTCTGTCCTGTTCGTTAAGTGAAGGAACAATCGCCTGAACCACCTCATGCAGACGAAGCACGGTATAGCGCCAGGCAACGGTGCGTTTGTCGCGCTTGTTGCGCTCCACTTCTTTCAGATTCGCTTCGGCCCAGGTGAAAGGACCATGATTTTTACGATCCTCAAACCAGACCTCACGAAGGGTGTCGGCATTCAGCGTGCTGAGCGATATCGCCTGGCACCACTGCGGATCGGCCAGCTCAAGCTCTTTCACCATCAGCGCAAAAATGCGGTCAAGCAGCCCGTCCGGGCCTTTAGCGATTTCGCTTTCTGCCACAGACGCCGTTAACACCGACAGCGGTTCATAAGGAATAGGGCAGTAAAAGTCGGCTTCCGGCAGAACGCCCGTGCGGGACATCAGCGTGATTTTTAACCCCTCGCTGCCTTTATTGACAATGAACTGCTCGCCGGTAAACCGACCGTGCTGCATCACAACCGCCATCGCGGCGTCCAGCCCGCTGAGGGACGTCCCCATGATCCCCACCTCACAGGCTCGGATCTCTGCGTCCATCAGCCCCGACCATGGGCTCGGGTACCAGGCGCGGGTGGCTTCATCTTCATCAGGCCAGACGTGACCGGTGGCGACCACGGCAAGATCGAATCTTCTGGAGAAAGGCGCATCGTTCACTGACAGGACCACGCCGTCTGCATCTGCTTTGATATCCGTTACTTCTGCGTTGGGATGAACCTCAACCTGAAATCCTGCCTTTTTCGCCTCGGCAACGACGGCGAGAAAACGGTCGTGGAAATATTCACCCAGCAGAATACGGGGCAAAAACTGCCGGTCGTGCAGTTTGTCTTTGTCGACGCTATAGCGGGCAAGATGGGCTGCATTTTGCTGCTTAAGCCAGTCGAGATAGGTGATAAAAATGGGCGGGATTTCGATACTGGCAATATTCGCCAGCATCAGTCGGGAGTTATCTTCATCGCTGTAAGGCATACCGACGCCGGGCTGATCTGCTTTCTCAAACACGGAGATCGAAAGGGGCGCTGCGTTGGTAAGAAGTGAGTAGAAGGTGTAAATCCCTGTTGGGCCTGAGCCGATAATGGCAATTTTTTTCATCGAAAGCGTTCCTGCGTTTCTGAACCATAGAATAAGCGTAGCAGGAGAAAGGTTAAGTCATTCAATGAAGGGAAAAATTAAGACGTTAAGAAGAGGATTTTTGCACCATTTCAGGACTGAAATGGTGCGTCCGAGTGGACTCGAACCACCGACCCCCACCATGTCAAGGTGGTGCTCTAACCAACTGAGCTACGGACGCAGAATGGTGCGTTCAATTGGACTCGAACCAACGACCCCCACCATGTCAAGGTGGTGCTCTAACCAACTGAGCTATGAACGCAACGTGTTGTCGGTGACAACGGGGACGAATATTAGCGGCACAGCATCGTTGAGGCAAGAGGGAAAACGCATTTTTCTCTCTGAATTCACGCGATTGCTTCATTACCGCGCAAAGTGAAGAGAAAGTAGCCGCCAGCTGGCGGCTACTGCCTGTTTAACGTGCGGCGCGTTGCAAAATGACTGTAGAAGGCTGGCGTTGCAGAAAACGCATACGCAGCATCATCATGATGGCCGCAGAGGTCAGACCGATGATAAAGCCCATCCAGAACCCTGCCGGACCCATGCGATCCACCACCAGGTCGGTAAGCGCCAGGATGTAGCCTGTCGGCAGTCCCAACACCCAATAGGCGATAAAGGTAATAAAGAAAATTGAGCGCGTATCTTTATATCCGCGCAGCACGCCGCTGCCAATCACCTGGATGGAGTCAGAGATCTGGTAAATCGCGGCCAGCAGCATCAGGTGCGACGCCAGCGTGACGACTTCCGGATTGTCGTTGTAGAGCAGCGCAATCTGCTCGCGTAATGCAACGGTAAAGAGCGCCGTACAGACGGCCATGCAGACGCCGACGCCCAGCCCGGTCCGGGCGGCCGTTTGCGCATCCAGCGTTGACCCCTGGCCCAGACGGAACCCTACGCGAATCGTCACCGCCGCGGCCAGCGACATCGGCAGGACGAACATCAGGGAACTGAAGTTCAGCGCAATCTGGTGGCCCGCGACATCAATAATGCCCAGCGGGGAGACCAGCAGGGCGACCACGGCAAACAGGGTCACTTCGAAGAACAGCGCCAGCGCGATAGGCAGCCCTAACTGCACCAGGCGCGTCATGATGTTCCAGTCCGGCGTACTAAATCTTTTCTCGTTGCGAATATCTCGCATGGAACGGGCGCGTTTTACAAAGGTGATCATCGAGAAGAACATCACCCAGTAAACGGCTGCCGTCGCCACGCCGCACCCGACGCCGCCCAGTTCCGGCATGCCGAAGTGGCCGTAAATAAAGATGTAATTCACCGGGATATTGACCAGCAGACCGATAAAGCCCATCACCATACCGGGCTTGGTTTTTGCCAGACCTTCACACTGGTTACGCGCGACCTGGAAAAAGAGGTAGCCAGGCGCGCCCCAGAGCAGGGCGCGCAGATAGCCTACGGCTTTATCCGCCAGCGCCGGGTCGATGTTATGCATCGCGCGGATGATATGCCCGGCGTTCCAGAGCACCACCATAATCAGCACGGAGACAAACCCTGCCAGCCAAAAACCCTGGCGAACCTGGTGGGCAATGCGCTCGCGGCGGCCCGAGCCGTTCAGCTGTGCAATAACTGGCGTGAGCGCGAGCAGTAAACCGTGACCAAACAGGATGGCCGGTAGCCAGATAGATGTGCCGATTGCCACGGCAGCCATATCGGTGGCGCTGTAGCCACCTGCCATTACCGTATCCACAAATCCCATTGCGGTTTGGGCCACTTGCGCGATGATCACTGGTATAGCCAGTGCCAATAACTGGCGCGCTTCATTCATGTACTTCTGCACGTGAACACCTTTATTTTGTAGTTATTTGAGAGACTAAAAAAGCCGCCGTAACTGGCAGCAAGAAGAAAATGCAGGGGGGTGCCAGCTATTGTAGCGGGCTTTAACTATTTATCTAGTGAAAAAATCGCCAGAAAATGCGCTCCACTGGCAACCTGTTTTTCCAACTGTTATTGTGATGGGATTAAACGGTGTCACCACCGTCCGGAAAAAACAGGAGTTGTAAGCATGTTTACTGGTATTGTGCAGGGCACCGCCAAAGTGGTGTCCATTGATGAAAAACCCAATTTCCGCACTCACGTGGTTGAGCTGCCGGAATATATGCTCGACGGCATAGAGACCGGCGCCTCGATTGCACATAACGGCTGCTGCCTGACGGTGACCGAAATTAACGGTAACCAGATTAGCTTTGATTTAATGAAAGAGACGCTGCGTATCACCAACCTGGGTGAACTGGTGGTGGGGGATACCGTCAACGTTGAGCGCGCGGCGAAGTTCAGCGACGAGATCGGCGGCCATCTGATGTCGGGCCACATCATGACCACCGCCGAGGTCGCAAAAATTGTGACCTCGGAAAATAACCGTCAAATCTGGTTTAAAGTTCAGGATCCCGCATTAATGAAATACATCCTGTATAAAGGATTTATTGGTATTGATGGGATTAGTCTGACGGTCGGAGAAGTGACGCCGACGCGCTTTTGCGTACATTTAATTCCCGAAACGCTGCAGCGCACAACGCTGGGCGCAAAAAAACTGGGGCATCGCGTGAATATCGAAATCGATCCGCAAACCCAGGCGGTTGTGGATACCGTTGAACGCGTCCTGGCGGCAAAAGAGGCGGCGATAATAAAAGCCGTTGAGGAAGAATAAAAAATAACCCCGGATATCCGGGGTTATTTTTTTAGCGGGCGACACGTAATCCGTGTTCAATGCCGCGACTGAAAACAACCTGCCAGAGCTGAATATCCCGCGCACGGAACGCACCCGCACAGGCATTCAGGTAATAGCTAAACATGCGTTTGAACCGTTCGGAATAGTTGTCTGCAATCTCAGGCCAGGCTTCCTGAAAACGGGAGTGCCATGCCATCAATGTGGTGTCGTAATCCGCGCCGAAGTTATGCCAGTCTTCCACAATGAAGTGGGGCTCGCTGGCGTTAGCAATCTGGCGCACGGACGGTAAACAGCCATTCGGAAAGATGTATTTATTGATCCACGGGTCCACGTTATTGTCTGTGCGCTTAGAACCAATGGTATGGAGCAGGAAAATACCGTCAGGCTTCAGGTTTCGGTCGGCAACGTCAAAATAGGTTCTGTAGTTTTTCGGACCCACGTGCTCGAACATGCCAACGGAAACGATGCGGTCGAACTGTTCGTTCAGGTCGCGGTAGTCCTGAAGCCGAATATCGACATCCAGCTCCTGGCAACGTGTCTGAGCCATTTTTTGTTGCTCAGCTGAAATCGTCACGCCCACAACGCTGGCACCGTAATGCTTCGCCATGAAATACGCCAGACCGCCCCAGCCGCAGCCGATATCCAGCACGCGCATACCCGGTTTTAACTGCAGCTTCTCGCAGATTAGACGCAGTTTATCTTGCTGCGCCTCTTCAAGCGTTGTGGCCTTTTTCCAGTAGCCGCAGGAATATTGCATTAAGGGATCGAGCATACGACTGAACAGGTCATTACCGAGATCGTAGTGCTCTTTACCGACGATCCATGCCCGCTTTTTACTTTGCAGATTGAACAGTCGAGCGGAGGCGATACGCAGCGTGTCTTTGAAGTGGCGAGGGAGCTGATTTTCAAGACCGGCGCGCAATACGCTGGAGAAAAACATGTCCAGCCGTTCACACTCCCACCAGCCGTCCATATAGCTTTCGCCCAGGCCTAACGATCCCTCCTGCAAAACGCGTTTAAAAAAATCGGGATGTTTGACCTGCGGATCGGCGGGGGAAGACCCATTAATCGTGATGCCCGCACGTCCCAACAGTTCACTGACGATCCGGGACCAGTTATCGTCCGGAACGCTGACTTCTTCTATACACGATGAACTCATAGCTTCTCCATCACCTTGCTGTGATCAGAACCTTAAAACAGCGTAGACGCTTTTTTGGTTTGTGAGAAATCTCACGGTAAATGCCCGCGAGGCTAATATCCGACGTCGAACAGAGGAAGGGAGATAACCCTTGCCGAAATGCCTTCCATGGTAAAACGGGAGCGCTCCGGCTCCCGTTAACGCTTAATATTTATCGTATTTATCGAACCAAATTCAGTATAGGCCTCAAAAATGGGTGATTCAACAGAAAATTGTTAGCAACCTAATCACTGGTTTTTAACATAATTTCCCGCGCAATCAGGCATGAGACGTTTCGGTTTGCGCGTTGTCATTCTGCTCGCGACGCGCGGAGGACTGCATGCGATACCCCAGACCCGCCAGCCCAACGGTGACCAGCATTACGCTGGTGGTGGTGAGCAGTGGGGTGACAATCAGCGCAGAGACCACGAGGCTTGCCAGGAAGCACAGGCCAAGTTGCAGGGTATTTTGCAGCGCGGCAGCGCGGCCCGTCGCCTGCGGGAACGGACGTAACGCCTGCGCCACTACAATTGGGTAAATGGCCCCGTTAGCGATCGCCATAACGCAGAACGGAATCAAAATTTCTGCAAGCCCGGCACCGGGAATAAAGCCGACGGCCCAGGTCGCAATCACGCTTAACGCATACAACACCAGCAGCCAGGGCAGCATCTGTTGGCCTTCCCATTTTTGCAGTGCGGCGCGACAGCCATAGCCACCCACCAGGAAGGCGATGGTCTGTGGAACGTAGCTCAGGCCGATAGCCGCCGGGCTGTAGCCCATGTCATGCAGAATGAACGGCGAACCGGTCAGCCAGGCAAAGAAGCTGGCAGAGCAGGCGGCATAAATCAGCACGTTACCGCGATAGGCTTTTGCCCGCAGTAAGGAGGTAAAGGTCACTGGCAGCGCGTCCGGATGCGTCTCATTTTTACGCGCAGGCTTGAGCCCGAACGCGGGCAGCATCAGCACCAGCGTGATGGCAAACAGCGTGGCGAAAATGGCCTGCCAGTCGAAATGCGCCAGGATCCAGCTGCCCAGCAGCGGGGCGAGCGCCGGCGACAGGCCGACCAGCGGCATAATGGTGGCGAAAATGCGGTTAGTGCGCGAAGCCGGATAATAATCGGTTACCAGCGCCTGCCAGGTGACCGCTGCGGCACAGACGCCGACGGCCTGAATGAAGCGCAGCACGAGGAGCCAGGCGGCATCGCGGACCCACAGCATGCCCAGACAGCCTACGGCAAAAATTGCCAGTCCCAGCAACAGGACGGGTTTACGGCCAAAACGATCCGAGAGCGGCCCCCAGAGCAGTTGCGCCAAGGCAAAGCCTGCGAGGAACAAACTCAGGCTGGCGCTGATGGCGGCGGCAGGGGTTTGCAAATCTTCCTGCATCGCGGCGAACGCGGGCAGATACATATCGGTCGCCAAAAAGCCCAGCACGCTTAAGCCGCCGAGCCAGACTAAAAATCCTTTCCTGGGTTGCACTGTTTATTCTCCTGAGGAGGCAGGTGTACGTTGGCGCAGAGTGTAGGAGGTGCAAAGCGGCTTGTGAAACGCTAATATTTGGCGGGTGAATTCAAAAATTTTGCAGGCAAAAGATGTGGTCAGATTATTCTCTTGAAGTGGTCGATGCCGTGGCGCGTAACGGCAGCTTTACTGGTGCCGCCCAGGAGCTGCATCGCGTTCCTTCAGCCATCAGCTATACGGTGCGTCAGCTGGAAGCGTGGCTGGCGGTCCCGCTGTTTGAGCGGCGCCATCGCGACGTGGAGCTCACGCCTGCCGGCGCGTGGTTTTTGAAAGAGGGGCGGTCTGTTATCAAAAAAATGCAGATCACCCGCGAGCAGTGCCAGCAGATCGCCAACGGCTGGCGCGGGCATCTTTCCATCGCGGTGGATAACATCGTTAAGCCGGAACGCACCCGGCAGATGATCGTCGATTTCTATCGTCATTTCTCCGACGTCGAACTGCGCGTTTCACAGGAGGTGTTTAACGGCGTCTGGGATGCGCTGGCAGACGGCAGGGCAGAGATGGCAATTGGCGCAACCCAGGCGATCCCGGTTGGGGGGCGCTACGCGTTTCGCGACATGGGCATGCTGAGCTGGACCTGCGTGGTCGCGCGCGATCATCCGCTGGCGGCGCTGGAAGGGCCGCTGAGCGATGACACCTTGCGCAACTGGCCCTCGCTGGTGCTGGAAGATACGTCCCGTTCGCTGCCGAAGCGCATTACCTGGCTGCTGGATAATCAGCGCCGCGTGGTCGCGCCGGACTGGGAGTCGTCAGCCACCTGCCTGAGCGCGGGGCTGTGCGTTGGCATGGTGCCGGTGCATTTTGCGCGCCCGCGCATCGACACGGGGGAGTGGGTGGCCCTGACGCTGGAAAATCCCTTCCCGGACGCCGCGTGCTGTCTGACGTGGCAGCAAAACGACGTATCGCCCGCCATGGCCTGGCTGCTGGATTATCTGGGAGACAGCGAAACGCTGAACCGGGAGTGGTTACGGGGACCAGCGTAGCTGGCCCCGTAAAAGGATTAACGACGGTAGTCGCGGAACGGACCGTCCGCAACGGAACGGCGTTCAATCAGGCGCGGGTGTACTTCAATGGACTGGGACTGTTCACGCTTGTTGACGATCCTGTCCATAAGCATATTGAAGGCGGTTTCACCCAGCGAATCTTTCGGCTGGTGAATGGTGGTAAGCGCCGGCGTAAAGAAGCGGGCGTTGCGCACGTTATCATAGCCGATCACCGAGATATCCTGCGGAACGCGCAGGCCGAGTTCATCCGCCGCACAGAGGGCGCCCATGGCCATGATATCGCCGCCGCAGAACACTGCGGTAGGGCGATGCGGCTGGGAGACGATCTGCTGCATGGCGCGATAGCCCGACTCCGGCTCGAAATCGCCCTGAACAATCCAGTTTTCCGGCACGGTAATCAGCGCCTCTTCCATCGCCTTCATGAAACCGGCCAGGCGGCCAGCACCGGTGTTACGCTCCAGCGGGCCCGGGATCACGCCAATTTCACGGTGACCGCGTTCCACCAGGTAACGCCCCGCCATGTAGCCGCCTTCAAAGGCGTTATCGATAACGGAGTCGGTGAAGTCGGCGCGCGCTTCGCCCCAGTCCATCACCACCATCGGAATGTGGCGATACTCTTCGAGCATGGTAAGGACCGACTCTGGGTATTCAGAACACATCACCAGCAGGCCGTCGACGCGCTTTTGCGCCATCATCGACAGATAAGCGCGCTGTTTCTCAATGTTGTTCCACGCGTTGCCCAGAATTAGGGTATAGCCCTTCTGGAAGCAGTTTTTTTCAACGGCTTCGATAATTTCAGCAAAGTAGGCCGCTTCACTGCTGGTGGCCAGCAGGCCAATCGATTTGGTGTGATTAACCTTCAGGCTACGCGCGACCGCACTTGGCGAGTAGTGCAGTTCTTTGATCGCTGCCCAGACGGCATTACGCGTCTCTTCAGCGACAAAACGCGTTTTGTTAATAACATGTGATACGGTTGTAGTGGAAACGTTTGCGCGTTTTGCTACGTCTTTAATTGTTGCCATTAAATGTCACTCCAGACCATATCCTAAGCTCCTGAAACCATTGAAGGTAAACGTTTGCCTTCTCTCACCCTTATTACGCAATCTTGAGTTGCGACACGCCGGGAAAACGACACAGGACGTCAGGAGGGGGTCAGTGGCCGGTACGCTAATAAATTTAGCGTGGAATTTTGTCCTATCTTGATGAAAAGGGGAAGAGGTAAAGTGGATATCCGCTTAAATCCTGGAAGATTTTTGACCTGAACTGTGTAAAAATGAGCAGGCTCACTTTTCGTAGGGTGAATAAAAGGAGAAAAATTGATGAGTACCGATCTGAAGTTTTCGCTGTTTACCACCATTGTTGTTCTTGCCCTGATTGTTGCGGGTGGTTTAACCGCTGCGCTGCACTGATTTAGGTGGAGGGAGAATTTTCTCCCTCGCTTGCCGCTATTGTTATCTTTCCGGCAAAAATCTTTTGCCAAAATGTTAACTTCTCATTTTTTGTGATTGATGTCATGCTTTTGACTTCTTAGTTCTGTGCCGGGTAACGGCACGGTATCCGGAGTTTATTCATGAAAATCAATTTTCCCCTGCTGGCCCTGGCGATTGGCGCCTTTGGGATTGGCACCACTGAATTCTCCCCGATGGGGTTATTGCCTGTTATCGCCCGGGGCGTGGATGTCTCTATCCCTGCTGCCGGTATGTTGATTAGCGCCTACGCGATCGGCGTGATGGTGGGCGCGCCGCTGATGACGCTGCTGCTTTCGCACCGCGCGCGCCGCAATGCGCTGATTTTCCTGATGGCGATTTTCACCCTGGGCAACGTGCTTTCCGCGATTTCGCCGGATTACACCACCCTGATGCTTTCCCGTATTCTGACCAGCCTGAACCATGGCGCCTTCTTCGGACTGGGCTCGGTTGTTGCCGCCAGCGTGGTGCCAAAACATAAACAGGCCAGCGCGGTAGCCACCATGTTTATGGGGCTGACCATCGCCAATATCGGCGGTGTTCCCGCCGCCACCTGGCTGGGAGAAGCTATCGGCTGGCGTATGTCCTTCCTCGCCACGGCGGTGCTGGGCGTGGTCGCGATGGTCGCGCTGTTCTTCTCGCTGCCGAAAGGAAGTGCGGGAGAACGTCCGGAAGTACGTAAAGAGCTGGCGGTGCTGATGCGTCCCCAGGTGCTTTCCGCGCTGCTCACCACGGTACTGGGGGCAGGGGCGATGTTTACGCTCTACACCTATATCTCCCCGGTGCTGCACGACATTACCCACGCAACGCCACTCTTTGTTACCGCGATGCTGGTGCTGATTGGTGTCGGGTTCTCGATTGGCAACTATCTCGGCGGGAAATTTGCCGACCGCTCCGTGAGTGGGACGCTGAAAGGCTTCTTAACGCTGCTGATCGTCATCATGGTGGCGATCCCATGGCTGGCGCGTAACGAAGTGGGCGCCGCGGTTGCCATGGTGGTGTGGGGCGCCGCAACCTTTGCCGTGGTGCCGCCGTTGCAGATGCGCGTGATGCGTGTTGCGCATGAGGCGCCGGGGCTCTCATCATCCGTGAATATCGGTGCGTTTAACCTGGGCAATGCGCTGGGAGCCGCAGCGGGCGGGGCGGTGATTTCCGGTGGTTTAGGTTACAGCTTTGTGCCGGTGATGGGGGCGATCATTGCCGCACTCGGCCTGCTGCTGGTGCTGATGTCCGGGCGTAAACAGCCAGAAGCGATGTGTACGGCGGAATAAACAAAAACGCAGAAGGGTTGCCCCTTCTGCGTGTCCCTTACGCGGCGAAGTTCTTCGCAACAAATTCCCAGTTAACCAGTGCCCAGAAGTGCTCCAGGTAGTTCGGGCGCGCATTACGATAATCAATGTAATAGGCGTGTTCCCATACGTCCACGGTCATCAGCGGCGTTGCGCTGGTGGTCAGCGGGGTACCCGCATTAGAGGTGGAAACGATAGCCAGTTTGCCATCGGCCTCTTTCACCAGCCAGGTCCAGCCGGAGCCAAAGTTTTTAACGGCGGCGTCAGTAAACTTCGCTTTGAAATCCGCGAAGCTGCCGAACGCGGCGTTAATCGCTGCGGCCAGGTCACCGGTAGGTTCCCCACCTGCATTCGGTGCCAGGCAGTGCCAGTAGAAGGTGTGGTTCCACACCTGAGCAGCATTGTTGAAAACGCCGCCGTCTGAATTGCGCACGATCTCTTCCAGCGTTTTGCCTTCAAAATCGGTGCCTTTAATCAGGTTGTTCAGGTTGGTGACATAGGTCTGGTGATGTTTGCCGTAATGGTACTCCAGGGTTTCCGCGGAAATGTGCGGGGCCAGGGCGTCTTTTGCATACGGTAGTGCAGGTAATTCGAACGACATTGCTTCTCTCCTTATTGTTTTATACGTTGCCAATAACCCTACAGACAACAAGGACAGAATAGCAAATTGAAAGGGTATGCAAAAGAGGAACTTACCCTGCCGCAGGAGCGACAGGGCAGAGTTTAGCGGACGGTTTTTGGCGTCATCACGCGGCGCGCACCCACATAGTGGCGCACCCAGTAATCTTCGCTGAGGGAGGTGATCTGAATGTCCCGTCCGCTGCGCGGTGACTGGATAAACTTACCGTTACCCACGTACACCCCAACGTGATCGGCCGTGCCGCGTCCCTGAGTGCGGAAGAACACCAGGTCGCCATTTTGCAGCTCGCCCCGGTTTACAGGCGCGGCGTCGCGCAGGTGGTACATTTCATTGGCGGTGCGAGGAATGCGGAACTTCACCAAATCTTTATAGGCATAATAGACCAGCCCGCTACAGTCAAAACCGGTGCGGGGAGAGGTGCCCCCCCAGCGATACGGTTTACCAATTTGCCCCATCAGCTTATTCATCGCCGTTTTTTGCGCTTTCTGCATACGCGCTTTATGCACGTCAGCCAGCTTCGTCACTTTAGCGCATTTTGTTTTATGCCCTTTGCGCACGGTGCATTTTTCACTCACAAGGCTGGCGGTTTTACGGGTGGTTTTGTGCGTGCCGGAACGGAGGGTTTTGGTTTTGCTGGAGGCGACCTTTTTGGTCTGAGCGGTGGTTTTCTTTTTAACGGTTTTGCTGGTGGTTTTTTTCTTACGTTCTGTGGCTTTTGCCAGATGCGTTTTTTGTACAGCAGAATGCCGCGCCTGTTCGGAGGCGTTCGCCGCTGGCGTCAATGAGAGTGTGGTAAACAGTAAAGCACAGAGCGTCATCGAGATTTTAGTTATCCGCGCCACTGGGCAGTCCCCTGATAAGTGCAGGCCAATAAAGCATACCCGCGTGAGATTTACAAAACCTGTCGATTCTAATCCATAAAATCAGAATAAGTTAATAGCATTTTTCATTCAAAAATTGTGTTTCGTTAGCAAGTGCAAAAAAATTCACCATTCTGTTGCACGCGTGTTCGCTACTTAAGCAAAACCGCACGGTGCGTGGCGTTAAGCGTCATTTGCAATGCAACTTTATGCGATAAGCGATAAAATAATGAGACGTGACAAAAATGTTATTTTCCGATGTCGGCCTGAACCGCTACAATGTCAGACTGATGCCGTAACAGAAGTTAAAGGAAGCAAGACATGAGCACCACTATTGAAAAAATTCAGCGCCAGATCGCTGAAAACCCGATTCTCCTGTACATGAAAGGTTCCCCGAAGCTGCCAAGCTGCGGCTTCTCCGCGCAAGCTGTTCAGGCGCTGTCTGCCTGTGGTGAGCGTTTTGCTTACGTTGATATCCTGCAAAACCCGGACATTCGCGCCGAGCTGCCAAAATACGCAAACTGGCCGACCTTCCCACAGCTGTGGGTTGACGGTGAACTGGTTGGCGGATGCGACATCCTGATTGAAATGTATCAGCGTGGCGAATTGCAGCAGCTGATCAAAGAGACTGCGGCGAAGTATAAAACCGAAGAGCCGGACGCAGAGTAAGTTTTCTGCGGATATAAAAAAGCGACCACATTATGCTGGTCGCTTTTTTTTTCGCGTGGCGCTGTCGCTTACCCGACTTACGACGGAATATCGGCCTCGTCGCCCATCGGCAGGGGCCAGCCGCCCAGTCGTTTCCAGCGGTTGACGATCTCGCAGAACAGCTCCGCCGTGCGCTCTGTGTCGTACAGCGCGGAATGGGCCTGGGTGCCGTCAAACGCGATACCCGCTGTGATGCAGGCTTTGGACAGCACGGTTTGCCCCAGCGCCAGGCCGCTCAGCGCAGCGGTGTCGAAGGTCACAAACGGATGGAATGGATTGCGTTTCAGCGAGGCGCGCTCGGCGGCAGCCATGGTGAAGCTATGATCGAACGTCGCGTTGTGGGCCACCATGATGGCGCGGCTACAGTCATTTTCTTTCATGCCTTTACGCACCATTTTGAAAATGGCGTGCAGCGCCTCGTATTCGCTTACCGCCCCGCGCAGCGGGTTTGTCGGGTCGATTCCGTTAAAGGCCAGCGCCTCTGGCTGTAAGTTTGCCCCTTCAAAGGGTTCAACGTGGAAATGCAGCGTGGTGTCCGGTACAAGCCAGCCCTGTTCATCCATCTTCAGCGTGATGGCGGCAATCTCAAGCAGCGCATCGGTTTTAGCGTTAAATCCGGCTGTTTCTACATCAATGACAACGGGATAAAAACCACGAAAACGGTCGCACAGACCGGTAAATTGAGCGTTATCGGACATCAGGGTCTCTTACAAGGGGGAAAAAGCAGTGCGCATTATGGCAAATTTTGAGAGGGGATGCAGCAAAACAACGGGCGCATAGTGCGCCCTGTGGGATCAGTTGCCCAGACCGCGACCAGCGTCTTTGGCTTCGATCAGCTCGATTTTATAACCGTCCGGATCTTCAACAAACGCAATCACGGTGGTGCCGCCTTTAACCGGACCGGCTTCGCGGGTGACGTTACCGCCGTTGCTGCGGATACGTTCGCAGGCTTCCGCCGCGTTATCCACTTCCAGCGCGATGTGGCCGTAAGCCGTGCCCAGCTCGTAGCTGTCCACGCCCCAGTTATAGGTCAGCTCAATGACCGCTTCATCTGACTCCGGGCCGTAACCCACAAAAGCCAGAGAGTATTTGTATTCCGGGTTTTCGCTGGTGCGCAGCAGCTTCATGCCCAGAACGTTAGTGTAGAAATCGACAGAACGTTGCAGGTCGCCAACGCGCAGCATGGTGTGAAGTAGGCGCATAATTTCCTCATTAACCAATGAAATGGATTATCTTTTTGAACAGAAACGATGTTTTAGTATAGCGGCGAAATGTCGCCGCTATCAACGTACAAAGCGGGATTAGAGTGAAGGGTAGTCGGTATAACCTTCCGCGCCGCCACCGTAGAAGCTTTCAGGGCGCTGCGGGTTCAGTTCGGCTTTCTTCTGCAAACGGGTCACCAGATCCGGGTTTGCAATGTAATCGCGGCCAAAGGCCACGGCGTCGATCAGGCCTTTCCCGATCAGGTCTTCGGCTTTTTCTGCCGTATAGGCACCCGCCCCGATAATCACGCCGTGGAAGCGCTCGCGCACTTTCTGGCGGAAGGCTTCGGTGTAAGGCTTGCCGCCAGCCCAGTCCGGCTCGGACATGTGCAGATACGCGATACCGCGTTTCGCCAGCTCTTCAATCAGATACAGCGCGTCCGCTTCTTCGTTCGGACCGTTGTCGACGTTCTGGAAGGTACCGATCGGGGAGACACGAATACCAATACGGTCAGCGCTCCACTCGTTACAAACGGCGTCTACCACTTCAAGCACCAGACGCGCACGGTTTTCGACGCTGCCGCCGTACTGGTCGGTACGCTGGTTGGAGGACGGTGACAGGAACTGATGCAGCAGGTAACCGTGCGCAGAGTGCAGCTCGACCAGGTCAAAGCCTGCTTCACGGGCGTTGGCAACGGCCTGGCGGAAATCGTTCACGATACCCGGGATCTCGTCCAGCTCTAGCGCGCGCGGCGTGGTAGTGTCGACGCGGATCGCGTTACCGTTTTCATCGCGCAGGGAAGTACGGGTATTCGCGTTCAGGGCAGAGGCAGAAACCGGTGCCTGACCGCCAGGCTGGATGCTGCTGTGCGAGATACGACCGGTGTGCCACAGCTGAACGGCGATACGGCCATCTTCAGCGTGCACGCCTGCGGTGATTTTTTTCCACGCGGCGATCTGTTCCGGGCTGTGCAGACCCGGCGCACCGGCGTAGCCTTTGGCCTGGGCAGAAATCTGCGTGGCTTCGGAGATGATCAGGCCAGAGCTGGCGCGCTGACGGTAATATTCACCCATCAATGGCGTTGGGATGTCGCCCGGCTCGATGCTGCGCAGACGGGTGAGTGGGGCCATAAACACGCGGTTTGGGGCGGTAACGGCACCGACTTTCAGTGGGGTAAATAGCTTTTCAGCGGACATAACGGCTCCTGAGTAGACCAGTCGACTAGTAAAAGAGTAAATAAAAACGCCGGCTACGCGCCGGGCGCCGTAATACAACGTTTCACATGCGCCAGCGCGCTTTCGAGCGGCACGGCACTGCGAGAAATTTTTGCTTGCAGGTTGGCGCCTAGCCAGAGGGAATAGAGCACCTGTGCCTGCGTGAGCGGATCGCCGGAAAAGCCGAGCGTTTGTTCATCGCGGCCTTTATCCAGCGCCTGAGCCAGCAGAGCGATAACGCCGCTGGCCCCTTTATCCATGGCGGTGCGCATGTCTTCGGAAAGATCGCACACTTCGGCAGACAGTTTTACCGTCAGGCAACCGCTGATGATGCCCTGCTGACAGAACTGCGTCAGCGTTTCCTGATAGTAGTTCAGAATACGATCCCGGTAATTCCCTTCACCGCAGGCGAAGTGGGTTTCCAGGCGCTGATGATAGCTGGCGTAGTGCCGCTCCAGCATGGCCACGCCAAACGCCTCTTTGGATCGAAAATAGTGATAAAACGATCCCTTAGGGACTTCAGCGGTTTTTAACAACTCGCTCAGCCCCATACCGGTAAACCCGCGATGCATGCAAAGGCGCTCGCCGGTAGCCAGTAAATGTTCGCGCGTATCGTGTTCTGTGTGTCTGCTCATGCCTTCACTCTAATAGACCGTTCGGTCTAATGCAAGCCGGCCTGGCGTCGACATTGCGACAAAATATCCAGCTGTGGTTGATAAGCCGTTGATTTCACGTCCATCATGCCCAGCACGGTGGCGAACAAATTATCCTGCGAAACCGCATCTTTTGCAGCATGGGCGCGCAGGCAGTCCGGGCTTACGCCAAAGTTTTTCACGTAATCCGGGGAGAGCCAGAACATGAACGGAATATGCGTTTGCTGCTCCGGGGCCAGCATATACGGCGTGCCGTGCAGATAAATACCGCTTTCGCCAAGGGACTCACCGTGATCGGAGAGGTAAATCAGCGCCGTATTCATACTGGCCTGCCGGGCTTTCAGCGCGTCGATGGTTCGGCTGAGGACGCTGTCGGTATACAGAATCGAGTTGTCATAGGTATTGATCAGCGACTGATGATCGCAATCCTGAATTTCATTGGTATCGCACGTCGGCGTGAATTTCCGGAAGCTGTCCGGGTAACGGTTGTAATAGGCCGGGCCATGGCTTCCCATCAGGTGAATAACTAGAACCGTGTCCTGCTTCAGACCATCCAGCACGTTATCCAGACGGTACAGATTGACATCGTCCAGACAGGATTTGTCCTTACAGAACCGATCCAGTTTCCACTGCGTCATGTCCGTATGCGGCACGCGGTTACAGGCACCTTTGCACCCGCCGTCATTGTCGCGCCACAGCAGGTTGAATCCGGCGTGGTTAAGCACGTCAAGCAGACCTTCCTGATGGTGGGCGAGGTCAGCGTCATATTTCTTTCGCGTCATGCCGGAGAACATGCAGGGGACGGAAACGGCGGTTTCCGTGCCGCAGGAGGTTGCCTGTGGGAAGTTGATGACATCCTGCTTTTTCAGCTCGGGGTTGGTTTCACGCGGGTAACCATTTAACGAGTAGTTTGCGGCGCGGGAGGCTTCGCCCACCACCAGAACCAGCACGGTTTTCTTGTGCTGGCCGGAAATCAGCGCGCCTTTATGGGCATCCTCGCCGATGCGGACCAGCGTCTGGTCGCCGGCAAACCAGCGCATTTCGCTGTACTTCACTATGGCGCTGACGTAATTCGCTGGCGTGACCATTTTCACGATGCTTTTATTATTGCGGAACAGCGAAGCGTAGTCTTTATAGAATACCGCCGCGACCAGGAGAATTACCAGCAGCGCGCCGAGCATGGCGGCGAAACGCGTCAGCAGGGCATACCACCATTTTCCACTTCGAATGCGCGTCAGGGCTAACACGATCGAAGGAACCAGACCCGCCACGACCAGCCACAGAAGCATCTGCGGCGTCACCAGGGCTGTCGCTTCCTGAGAGTTAGTCTCGAATACGTTCACCATCATGTTCTGATCGATAACCGCGCCATAGGTATACATAAAATACGTCGCGGCGGCGCATCCTATGGTCAGGACAATCATGAGCGGCTTGCGAATGTAGGGAATATTCAGCAGGCTAAAAGCAATGACCCAGCCGCAGAACAGCACCAGCGGCACGCTGGCGGCAAAAAGCACGTCGTGCACACGGGCAGGTGCGATAATCGACCAGCTACGCTGAATAAACAGCGCATTTAACACGGTGAAAAAAAGCGCACAGGCCAGGGTAAATTTTATATCGTTACAGCGTAACTTTTTAGCAAGCCACATGATGATCCAACCATTCGTTATATCAATGCGACGAGTATAAGAAGCGAAGATTAGCGAAACCTTAATGCCCCGTTTGTGGGGAACACCCTTGCATGCAGGCCAATTAGGGTCTTCACTGTAGGGAATGATGGCGTTGTGGAGGTGGGTGTGGCAGAGCAACTGGAATTTTTCCCTGTCCAGAGCCCGTGCCGGGGTATTTGTCAGGTTGATGAAAAAGGGTACTGCCGCGGGTGCATGCGCACGCGCGATGAACGTTTTAACTGGCAAAACTTCAGCGACGCGCAAAAGCAGGAGGTCTTACGACTCTGTCGACAGCGACTGCTGCGTAAAATTCGCGCAAACAAAGCGGTAGAAACCGAAGAACCTCAGCAACCCTCACTGTTTTAGCAAGGTAAATGCGTATACTGGTGACATGACTTCCTTGAGGAAAATGTTATGGTTCAGCGTATTACCCTTGCCCCGCAGGGCCCGGAATTCTCCCGATTTGTAATGGGCTACTGGCGCCTGATGGACTGGAATATGTCTCCCGTCCAGCTGGCGAACTTTATTGAAGAGCATCTCGATCTCGGGATCACTACCGTCGATCACGCTGATATTTATGGCGGCTATCAGTGCGAGGCTGCCTTTGGCGAAGCGCTGAAGCGGGTGCCGGCGCTGCGTGAACGTATGGAGATTGTGACCAAATGCGGTATTGCCACCACGGCAAAACCGGAGCATGCCCTAGGACATTACATCACCGACAGCGCGCATATCGTTAAAAGCGCCGAGCAGTCGCTGGTCAACCTCGCCACCGATCGTATCGACCTGCTGCTGATCCACCGTCCCGATCCGTTGATGGATGCGGATGAGGTTGCGGAAGCGTTCCTGACGCTGCACCAGAGCGGTAAAGTGCGTCATTTCGGCGTGTCTAACTTCACACCGGCACAGTTTACGCTGTTGCAGTCTCGTCTGCCGTTTACGCTGGCGACGAACCAGGTGGAGATCTCGCCTGTTCACCAGCCGCTGCTGCTGGACGGAACGCTCGATCAGCTGCAACAGTTACGCATTCGTCCGATGGCCTGGTCTTGTCTCGGCGGCGGTCGCCTGTTTAACGATGAGGCCTTCCAGCCGCTGCGTAACGAGCTTGAAACCGTGGCCCGCGAACTGAATGCGGAAAGCATCGAGCAGGTGGTTTACGCCTGGATCCTGCGCCTGCCGTCTAAACCGCTGCCAATTATCGGCTCCGGCAAAATTGAGCGCGTACGCGCTGCGCTGGTGGCTGAAGAGCTGGATATGTCGCGTCAGCAGTGGTTCCGCATCCGCAAGGCGGCTCTGGGCTACGACGTACCCTGAGCACGCGGAGTCTGACTTTCCGGTGAAATCTGCGCCTCTGGTATAGACTTAAGGTGCAAAAAATAACCCGTGGAGGTCATATGAAGCGTTTTGCTCTGGCAGTGGTCACGCTGGTTGTTTGCGCAGGAGCGCAGGCAGCCAGCGAAGAAGTTGAAATGAATCTCGTCACTTCTCAGGGAGTAGGCCAGTCCATCGGGACGGTGAAAATCACCGAAACCGATAAAGGGCTGGAATTTGCACCCGATCTCAAGGCTCTTCCACCCGGTGAGCACGGTTATCACGTCCATGCCAAAGGCAGCTGTCAACCCGCAATGAAAGAGGGCAAACCAACTGCGGCGGAAGCCGCAGGGGGACATCTGGATCCGCATAACTCCGGCAAGCATGAAGGTCCTGAAGGCATGGGGCACCTCGGCGATCTGCCGGTGCTGGTGGTGAATAACGACGGTAAAGCTACCGATCCCGTTGTTGCGCCACGGCTGAAAAAGATTGACGAGGTCAAAGGCAAAGCGCTGATGATCCACGTGGGCGGCGATAACATGTCCGATCAGCCTAAACCGCTGGGCGGCGGCGGGGCGCGCTATGCCTGTGGCGTGATCTGATCGCCAATCGTTCCGGGTGGCGGCGCCTGTTCAAGCTGTGACAGGGAGCAGTGCAGCCGCCAGATAATGGACGCCAGGTCGCGGGCCGCTGGCAGGTGATGGCGCGCCAGCACGTCGCAAATACGCTGAAGCTCGACCAGCGTGACGCTAAGGGGGCGTTGCTGAACCCCGCGCTCGCTCATCACATCGCGGAGCATGGAAATACAATTATCACGAACCTGCGCCAGCGGGTCGGAACGCGTCTCCCAGGCGCGTAACTGCCATACCACGTGCGAACAATTTAGCAGCACCACGCCCCAGCGCAGTAGCCAGTGTCGGGAGAGGGAATCCTTGCTGTTGTTTAGCTGGCTGACGTGATGATAAACCAGCGATTCATACTCGCTTTCGCGCAGGTGCGGCCTGCGGCTCAGCTGATCCACGAAACCTCTGCGTAACTCCCGGATATGCCTGCGGCTTTTACGCGCGTCAGAGCCCGGGCGTAACACGGCGAAGGCCAGCCACGCCAGCCCCACGCCGAGGATCTTCGCCAGGTTGTCATTGAGAAACTCGGCGTAATCGTACACCGGCGGATTTGTCACCGAAATAAAGGAACCCATAAAGACAATCAGCTGTCCCCACAGGCCGGCCAGTTTAGGCATTTGCAGCTTAAGCAGCTGCATGGTGGTTAACAGCGGAAACAGGAACAGCAGGAACTGCCACAGGTCGCTTATCTGCACCATCAAACCGAACTTAACTACAAAGCTGAACAGCGAGAGCAGCACCAGGGTGCGCATCAGGAGCGTCAGGGAGTTGAACGGGGAGGCCGCCACGGAATAGAGCACGCAGCTGATGGCGGCGAGGGTGAGCGCCGCGCTGCCCGCTTCCCACTGGGTGGTAATGGCCCATGCGCCAACCAGCATCAGCGCGCAAAAGGTGCGAAATCCGCTCCACAGCGCTTCCATCGCGTCCGTATGGCGTGCCAGAGCAGGGCTACCGGGAACGGAAAATTCGGTGACGGGGGTAGCATTTTCGACGGTTTTTAACCAGCGGCTGCTGCGCAGATACAGGCGGCAAAAATAGTTCAGACGCTGCCAGAAGGCGCGGTGCCGGTAGTCATATTCATCCGTTGGGGCGAGCGGGGCGATAATGCGGGCCACGGTATAGATATCGGCATCCGGACGCGCAAGGGTGGCGAGCAGCGCCTCGATATCCTCCCGGGTATGCGCGGGCGGTGCAGGCCAGTTCAGCAACATCCGGCGCAGGCTTGAGATCGCACTCGTCATCCGCAATTGCTGATGCAGCAAATAGTTAAGCAGCGTGTTCTGACGGCGAAAACGGTAGTGGCTCCAGAAAGCCTGGATGCGCAGCAGGTTCATGGTCAGGATCTGGCCGATAACTTTTTCATGCGCGATACGGATATCATCGTTAGTATCAGGCTGCCAGAGCAGGCTGGCATGTTCCAGCAAACGCGCGTGCATCGTTTTAAGGGCGGTGATGAGCGCGGTGCCATCTGAGGTGCTGGGCAGGATCATCATCATGACGCCCCCGCACAGAATGCCGACCATCACTTCACACACGCGTGCCTGGGCGATATCCCACAGCTCGGTGGTATCCAGCACGTTAACGACGGGAAAAGCGATAATGGCCGCGGTGTAACCCGCCAGCTGAAAGGCGTAGGCGACGTTATTGGTAAAATGGGCGCAGGCCCAGGTGCACAGCCCCAGCCATGCCGACATGCTTAACAGAAACAGCCAGGGATCGTTCAGGGTATGGCCGGCAAGGAGCAACGCGGCGGTTGCTCCCAGCAGGCTACCCGCCACGCGCCCGAGGCTTTTACTGATAACGCCACCGACGGTCGGGAAGCTGACGACCGCCGCAGAGGTCATCGCCCAGTAGGGCTCATCCAGATTCAGGTAATAGGCAACCGTAAGCGCAAGGCACATGGCGATGCCGTTGCGCAACGCGTAGCGCCACTGCGGGCGCGTCGCTTTTATCCAGGGCGTATTGCGCCAGGAGAAAGCCCCCAGGTTCATCACCGCGACCCGATGGAGACGGTGCAGGTTGTGCCTGAGACCAGGGTAATGTCTTTCGGCAGTTGATCAAACTCGACGCGAACAGGGACTCGCTGAGCCAGACGCACCCACGGCACGTTGGGTTTGATATCGGGCACCAGGCCGGAGTCGGTTTCGACGCTCTGATCGTAAATCGCCCGGCCTATGCTGCCAACGTGACCCTGTAACGTCTCTGAGCCGCTGTAGAGCGTGATTCGGGCAGGTGCGCCCTCGCGGATATGGCGCAGCTTGGTCTCTTCAAAATAACCCACAACATAGAAAGAGTGGCTATCGACGAGGGCGAAGACCGGCTGTCCTGTGGTGGCGTAATCACCTACGCGGGTAGACAGGCTCGTTACCCATCCATCCACCGGGGCTTTAACCACCGTCTGGGTCAGCTGCCACTCGGCCTGTTTCAGCGTTGCCTCTGCAACCTTCAGGCTGGCCTGCATGGTTTTAACATTGATATTGGCGGTATCGAGATCTTCCGCAGAAATGTAGTTTCTCGACAGGTGTCGGCGGCGGTCGGCTTCGTTATTGGCTTTTGCCAGATCGGACTGAGCCTTAGCGAGCTGCGCCTGGGCATTAAGAACCGCAATGTGGAAAGGGGTCTCATCGATGCGGAATAACACATCGCCTGCGTGAACGAACTGATTATCCTTCACCAGTAGCGCGCTGATACTGCCGGATACCTGAGGCGTGATGCTGACCTGTTCTGCACGAACCTTACCATCGCGCGTCCAGGGAGACTGCATGTAATAATTCCATAGCCACCAGCCGGCCAGCAGCGCCAGGACTAAAACGAAAAGAGTGGAAAAGTATTTTAACGTTTTCAATGACATTCTCACCACACGGTTAACACGGCAAGGCCAAGACAGACGGAGAGGGTAAACAGGGAGAGATCCATCAACATCGGGTGCCAGATTTCACCGGAATACATCCAGTCGCGCAGCAGGCGATGCGCAATGAGCCAGATCACAAAACCAACCATCACGGCTTTAAAGAGTGGCGGAAAGTAGACCGATGCGCCAACAATCAGATCCTGGAGGGGCAACCCTGCGGAGGGGGAAAAGAACGTCACAAGCAGCGATCCTTTGCAGTGGGGTACGGGCCACAATGGCATGTTTCAATGCGATGGCGCATTACAGTTCAGTGTAAATCATCGTTTCAGGAATGATGAATACCGTGATTGCATTTGTTTTGGCAATACAAATACTGCAAACTATTCTAAAATCACTATAATCACTTAGCAAGCTAATTATAAGGAGATGAAATTGGAATCGCCATTAGGTTCTGATCTGGCAAGGTTAGTACGCATCTGGCGTGCTCTGATTGACCATCGCCTGAAACCTCTGGAACTCACGCAGACGCACTGGGTTACGCTGCATAATATTCATCAGCTCCCGCCCGACCAGTCACAGATCCAACTGGCAAAAGCGATTGGCATTGAGCAGCCGTCACTGGTGCGTACCCTTGACCAGCTGGAAGAGAAGGGACTCATCTCCCGACAAACCTGCGCCAGCGACCGTCGCGCCAAGCGGATCAAATTGACGGAAAAAGCGGCCCCGATTATTACTGAGATGGAAACCGTCATCAGTAAGACGCGAGGGGAGATCCTGTCCGGTATTTCCCCCGCAGAGCTGGAGATGCTGATCGGACTCATCGCCCGTCTTGAGCAGAATATCCACGATCTGCAATCCCGCGACTGACCGAAAGAAAAGGCCTTGTGAATCCGGGGCCTTTTTTATTATCTGAATACCACCACCCGGTTTCGCCCCGTCTCTTTTGCCTCGTACATGGCTTTATCCGCGTTCTCCACGCAGGTTTCCGCACTGGTTTCTGGCGACGTTGCGGTGAATACGCCCATGCTGATGGTAATGGGCTCCGGCAGATGACCACCGCTGCTGGCTTTATCAAACCCGCTCAGCTTGAGGCGAATGCGCTCGGCCACCTGCCGCGCGGCGTCTGAAGGGGTATTGGTCAGCATCAGCACAAACTCTTCACCGCCGATTCGGGCCGCGATATCCTGGGGGCGCACGGAATCCGTCAGCAGATTAGAGACAAACTGTAAAACCTTATCCCCCTGCAAATGCCCGTAACAGTCGTTGATGCGCTTGAAACGGTCAAGATCGCTTACCACCACCGATACCGGATGTGCCTCCGTTGCCGAGCTGAGGGCGTAATTTAACGAATCATAAAAATAGCTGCGATTATAAAGACGGGTAAGCGGGTCGCGGATTGAATTTTGATAAGACTGCTGATATTTCACGTGCGAGTCACGATACAAATTAAAGACGTCGGAAAGTAAAATGAAAATAATCATTAACGTCGCGACAGTTTCGAATAACCGTGCGCGATACCATGAAACATCTTCCGCATGTCCGCCTAACAACAGCATTAACAGCGTAACGACATAACAGACGCATAAAAAATTGCCGCCGATCCAGAACAAATTTCTTATCCGGGTTACGGCCATCAGGGTGATTAAGGTGATAACCCAAAGAATGACTAAAATGATATTGATGGTCTGGCTCCAGAGAGCCATAAATTTCCGGGTTTCATTATCCACAAGATCCAGGGTTAGCATCGTGGAATAGCTGGAATAGAACCACGCCAGCCCGAGCATGCAGCCCGTAAAGAGCGTCGACCCGGCGACAATGCCGATGTGGGCGCTTCGTGAAAGGGGGGAAGCGCGCAGCGTATACAGCAATACTGAGGCCATCATCAGCACCGCCATTAAGAGGTGGCGGAACATATAAAAGATCATCGCGTCATTATAGTTCGCCTCGTTGAACTGATAGAGATCCAGCCAGGCCGGAAAGCTGGACAGTGTACCCACCATCAGCAGTGCAGAACCGGCAAAGGCCAACGCAATCGGAACGAGATATAACCGTTTTTTATCGCACCAGTATTTCATTGCCATAAAACAGGCGATAAACAGATGGAATACCAGGAGAAATATCGTGAGCGTAGGGAAAAATAGCGGAGAGAATGAAGGAACCCATTCAACAAGCTTTATAAAAAAACCTTGTAATAGGGCAATGATAACAATGCACCCCAGTGCGAAGGCCACAAAGCGGTTCTTTACAAATCGACAGATCGCAAGCATAGAATTTTAAAAAAAGTAAAAAGAGGAAAAAAGAGAATCAGACGAGTCTAAAGGAAAGAAATAAAAGATACTTTGCGCAGGAACAATTTCAGATGAAATTAATTATTCACCGTGTGAATGTGTTTTTATAAATATATTTTTTAAAATGATATTTTTTGTAAAGGGATGCGGCCCGAAGAGACCGCATCCAGCGGGATATTAACGCGGGGAGACGGTGACCTGGCTGCCGTTGCTTGCCAGAACCACGCGCTGGCCAGCAGAGAAGCGGGTGTTACCCTGTTTCTGCACAACCATAATGGTGCTGCCATCGTCTTTACGGATTTCCAGCTCAACGCCCTGGGTTTTGTTCATCGCACCCTGAACGCCCTGACCCGCTACACCGCCGGCCACTGCGCCCGCTGCGGTAGCCAGAGAACGACCGGTGCCGCCGCCAATGGTGTTACCCAGGAAACCACCCAGTACAGCACCACCAATAGCGCCCACAACGTTCGTGTCATCGCCACCCTGAATCTGAACAGGACGGGCATTAACGATAGTACCGTATGTCACGTTCTGTACCTGTTTAGCTTCAGAAGCACTATATACGTCGCCGGAGAGTGAATTGTCGTTCACACAACCCGCCAGTGTTAAACCAATCAGCGAAACGCCCATTACACGTAAAATCATTTGACTCTCCTGTTCACCAAAAAACGCCCGGACGGGGCATCCGTTATGGCTAAATTATATGGCATTCCTGACCACACTTCCTAACTTTGCATGCCGAATAAATAAATTTTACTGGAACGTGGCTTAACGGAACATAAACAAAAGCCGCCTGCGTTACAGGCCTGAGATTGTTAAAAATTATTATCACCGCATAGCAAAGCAGCGTTATTTATGGTGGAGTGGTTGCACTTAGCCCACGTAACGTAAGGAAAGCGCATGAAATCGGGTCGCTATATCGGTGTGATGTCTGGTACCAGTCTCGACGGTGTGGATGTCGTTCTGGCTGCCATTGATGAAAACATGGTGGCGCAGCAGGCAAGCCTGAGCTGGCCTATTCCGGTCTCGTTAAAAGAAGAGATTCTGAATATCTGCCAGGGGCAACAGCTGACGCTTTCCCAGCTGGGCCAGCTGGATGTGCGTCTGGGGGCGCTGTTTGCTGATGCGGTCCTGGCCCTGATGCAGCAAGAAAGACTCCACCCGCAGGATATCGTGGCGATAGGCTGCCATGGGCAGACCGTCTGGCATGAACCGGTCGGCGAGGCGCCGCACACGATGCAAATTGGCGATAACAACCAGATTGTGGCAAAAACCGGCGTGACGGTCGTGGGCGATTTCCGTCGCAGGGATATGGCCCTTGGCGGGCAGGGCGCGCCGCTGGTGCCGGCCTTTCACCAGGCGCTGCTGGCGCACCCGGTGGAGCGCAGAATGGTCCTGAACATTGGCGGGATCGCCAACCTGTCGATGCTCATTCCCGGGCAGCCCGTACGTGGATACGATACCGGACCCGGCAATATGCTGATGGATGCCTGGATCTGGCGTCAGAGCGGTAAACCCTACGACAAAGACGCGCAGTGGGCCAGCCAGGGTAAAGTGATCCTTCCCTTGCTGCAAACCCTGTTAAGCGATCCTTTCTTTGCCCTGCCAGCGCCGAAAAGCACGGGGCGGGAGTATTTCAACTACGGCTGGCTTGAACGTCAGCTGGCGCGCTTCCCTGGCCTGGCGCCTCAGGATGTGCAGGCCACGCTGACCGAGCTTACCGCCGTGTCGATTTCTGAACAGGTGTTGCTCAGCGGCGGGTGCGAGCGTCTGCTGGTATGCGGGGGCGGCAGCCGTAACCCGCTCCTGATGGCGCGCCTCGCCGCCCTGCTGCCGGGCACTGAAGTCACCACCACTGATGAAGCCGGGATCAGTGGAGACGATATGGAAGCCCTGGCCTTCGCCTGGCTTGCCTGGCGCACGGTTGCCGGTCTGCCGGGGAATTTACCGTCCGTCACCGGTGCGCGGGAGGCGAGCGTCCTCGGGGCCATTTTCCCCGCAAACCCGCGCCATAATCAGAGTTAACTGAAATTCAGCGCCAGACGTAACCCGTAAAATAGGGAAAAACAGGAGGGCGGATACGCCCTCCAGGACCAGGATAGTCTTCGGAATTTGCCCATGAAAAAACTTCTTCTCATTGCTGTGCCTTTTCTTATGACCGGATGCAGCGTCTATAACCAGTTCGTCGAGCGTATGCAGACCGATACGCTGGAATACCGTTGTGATGAAAAACCGCTGACGGTGAAGCTCAACAACACGCGTCAGGAAGCCAGCTTTATTTATGACAATAAACTGTTGACGCTGAAGCAGGGAATGTCGGCCTCCGGTGCGCGCTACTCTGACGGGATCTATGTCTTCTGGTCGAAAGGTGACAGCGCCACCGTCTACAAGCGAGACCGCATTGTGCTGAACAATTGTCAGCTTGAAAATCCGAAGCGTTGAGATTTTTAAAGGGGGCGCGCACAATAGCGCCACCTAATCTCACTTTCAGCTAACGCCATGTCAGATAACGACGAACTACAGCAAATTGCGCATCTGCGCCGTGAATACACCAAAGGCGGGCTGCGCCGCCAGGATCTTCCCGCTGAACCGCTGGTGCTTTTTGAACGCTGGCTGAAGCAGGCCTGCGAAGCGAAACTGGCCGACCCGACGGCGATGGTGGTTGCGACGGTTGATGAAAATGGTCAGCCGTATCAACGCATCGTACTGCTCAAGCATTATGACGAGAAAGGGCTGGTGTTCTACACCAACCTTGGCAGCCGCAAAGCTCACCATCTGGAAAATAATCCGCGTATTAGCCTGCTTTTCCCGTGGCATATGCTGGAGCGTCAGGTAATGGTCACCGGCAAGGCGGAGCGCCTCTCTACCCTCGAAGTGGTGAAATATTTCCACAGCCGCCCGCGTGACAGTCAGATCGGCGCCTGGGTCTCTAAACAGTCCAGCCGAATCTCGGCCCGCGGCGTACTGGAGAGTAAATTCCTCGAACTCAAACAGAAGTTTCAGCAGGGTGAAGTGCCGCTGCCGAGTTTCTGGGGCGGGTTCCGCATTCCTGTTGAGCAAATGGAGTTCTGGCAGGGCGGTGAACACCGTCTCCACGACCGCTTTTTATACCAGCGCGACAACGGTGGCTGGAAAATAGACCGACTGGCGCCCTAAACCCTGAAATTTGTTGTGTTAAGCGCTAGCGCACACCGCGCTGGCGCTTTATTCTATGTACCTTTCGCACCAGGCGAAAAGTCGTGTACCGGCAAAGGTGCAGTCGTTTATACATGGAGAATTTGATGGCAAGCAGTAACTTGATTAAACAATTGCAAGAGCGGGGCCTCGTGGCTCAGGTGACGGACGAAGAAGCGTTAGCAGAGCGACTGGCGCAAGGCCCGATCGCGCTCTATTGCGGCTTCGATCCTACCGCTGACAGCTTGCATTTGGGGCATCTTGTTCCGTTGTTATGCCTGAAACGCTTCCAGATGGCCGGCCACAAGCCTGTCGCGCTGGTTGGCGGCGCGACCGGTCTGATTGGCGACCCCAGTTTCAAAGCCGCTGAGCGTAAGCTGAATACCGAAGACACCGTTCAGGAGTGGGTGGACAAGATCCGTAAACAGGTTGCACCGTTCCTCGATTTCGACTGTGGTGACAACGCTGCGATTGCGGCGAACAACTACGACTGGTTTGGTGGCATGAACGTGCTGACGTTCCTGCGCGACATCGGTAAACACTTCTCTGTTAACCAGATGATTAACAAAGAAGCGGTCAAGCAGCGTCTTAACCGTGACGATCAGGGCATCTCTTTCACTGAGTTCTCCTACAACCTGTTGCAGGGCTATGACTTCGCCTGCCTGAACAAGCTGCACGGCGTCTCTCTGCAAATTGGCGGTTCCGACCAGTGGGGTAACATCACCTCCGGTATCGATCTGACCCGTCGCCTTCATCAGAATCAGGTGTTTGGTCTGACCGTGCCGCTAATCACTAAAGCAGACGGTACCAAGTTCGGTAAGACCGAAGGCGGTGCGGTATGGCTCGATCCGAAGAAAACCAGCCCGTACAAATTCTACCAGTTCTGGATCAACACGGCGGATGCCGATGTCTATCGCTTCCTGAAGTTCTTCACCTTTATGGATATCGAAGAGATCAATGCGCTGGAGGAAGAAGACAAGAACAGCGGTAAAGCACCGCGCGCCCAGTACGTGCTGGCGGACGAAGTGACCAAACTGGTTCACGGCGAAGAAGGTCTGGCGGCGGCGAAACGCATCACGGCGAGCCTGTTCAACGGCACCCTGAGCGATTTAAGCGAAGCGGACTTCGAACAGCTGGCGCAGGATGGCGTACCGATGGTGGAGATGGAAAAAGGCGCCGATCTGATGCAGGCGCTGGTCGACTCAGAGCTCCAGCCGTCTCGCGGTCAGGCGCGTAAAACCATCGCCTCTAACGCGATCACCATCAACGGTGAGAAACAGGCCGATCCGGAATACACCTTTAGCGACAACGACCGTCTGTATGGTCGCTACACGCTGCTGCGTCGCGGTAAGAAAAACTACTGCCTGGTCTGCTGGAAGTAATTAAAAGTATGCAGGGGCGTGGGAAACCACGCCCCTTTTGTTTTGACAGGGTTTGGTAAGTACAAGATGAAGAACATCCTCGCCATTCAGTCCCACGTTGTTTTTGGGCATGCTGGCAACAGCGCTGCGGAATTCCCGATGCGCCGCCTCGGGGCCAACGTCTGGCCCCTCAATACCGTCCAGTTCTCTAATCACACCCAGTACGGTAAATGGACCGGCTGCGTGATGCCGCCGTCGCATCTGACGGAAATCGTTCAGGGCATTGCGGATATCGACCAGCTTAAACGCTGCGATGCTGTACTGAGCGGCTATCTGGGCTCGGCGGAGCAGGGGGAGCATATCCTCGGCATCGTGCGCCAGGTGAAGGCGGCTAACCCGGCGGCGAAATATTTCTGCGATCCGGTGATGGGCCATCCTGAAAAGGGCTGCATCGTAGCGTCGGGCGTTGCGGAGTTTCATGTCCGTCATGCGTTGCCCGCCAGCGATATTATTGCCCCCAACCTGATTGAACTGGAGATCCTGAGCGAGCATCCGGTTAACGGCGTAGAAGAGGCTGTAAGCGCCTCTCGCGAGCTGATCGCGCAGGGGCCAGAGATTGTACTGGTTAAACACCTGGCACGCGCAGGATTGAGCCAGGACCGTTTTGAGATGCTGCTGGTGACGAAGGACGAAGCCTGGCATATCAGCCGACCGCTGGTGGATTTCGGTACACGTCAGCCCGTCGGGGTCGGTGATGTGACCAGCGGTTTACTGCTGGTGAAGCTCTTACAGGGCGCGAGCCTGCGCGACGCGCTGGAGCACGTGACGGCAGCCGTTTATGAAATCATGATTGCGACAAAGACGATGCAGGAATATGAGCTACAGGTGGTTGCGGCGCAGGATCGTATCGCGAAGCCGGAGCACTATTTCAGCGCCACACGGTTATAACCGTCCAGAGGTCGTAGGCCGGGTAAGCGTCAGCGCCACCCGGCAACACAGGCCACTTGGTTAATTCAGTCCTTCCGCTTTCAGCGCCGCAGCAACCGCAGGGCGTTCCGCCACGCGCGCCATATATGACGCAATATGATCTAACCCGTCCATGTTCAGCTTAACCGCGCGCGCCCAGCGCAAAACGGTAAACAGATAGGCATCGGCGATGGTGAAACGCGAGCCCCCGATCCACTGGTCGTCTTTCAGCGCGTCGTTGATGTACTGTAATTTTTTCTCCAGCAGCATGCGTACGGTGGGTTTGTACTCTTCCGGCGTGTCCGGGCGGAACAGAGGCGTAAAGCCCTTGTGCAGTTCGGTGGCAATATAGTTAAGCCATTCCAGCGTCTTATAGCGCGCAATGCTGCCGGTGGGGGCAAGGAGCTGACGATCCGGTACGTTGTCCGCCAGGAATTGCATAATTGCCACGCCTTCGGTCAGCAGGGTGCCATCATCCAGCAGCAGGGCCGGAACCTGCCCTTTTGGGTTAATCGCAAAAAAGTCATCCCCGTTTTCCAGGCGCTTTTTCATCAGGTCAACGCCGTCCAGCGTGAAATCCTTACCGCTCTCGCGAAGGGTGATATGCGAAGCAAGAGAGCAGGCGCCCGGTTTATAGAACAGTTTCATCGGTAACTCCTTTTTGCTGAGGTTCCCGCTATGTTAGTGCGCGTTCGGATAAAAAAAAAGCCGCTAATCAATTAGCGGCTTCTGTTCAGTCGTTTCCCGATGACATTACGCGTTCGCGGTGTTGGTCGCTTTAGCGGGTTTGTCGTCGTCCTGCGTCATACGATTGAGTTTAGGTGCGGTCAGCAGCATCAGCACGGCAATCACGGCGGTCGCGATACCAATTTGCATGAACACGGTGCCGTAGACGTTCAGGGAGACCAGCGGGTCGGTAACGTTGTCCGGTACCGCCATCAGATTCGCAATCTTACCTGCAATGATCGCTGCACCCGCGGTAGTCAGGAACCAGCTACCCATGATGAAGCCCATCAGACGCTGAGGAACCAGCTGTGCAACCATCGCCAGGCCCAGACCGGAGATCATCAGCTCACCGATAGACTGCAACGCATAGCTCAGGATCAGCCAGTTAACAGAAACGATACCCGCATCGGTCGCGAATTTCGTCCCCAGCGGCAGCACGAGAAACGCGCCAGAGCACAGCACCATACCGATAGCGAACTTGTGCGGCATCGGCAGACGGTCACCCATCTTGTTATAGATAGCGGCCAGAATCGGGCTACCAATCATGATCCAGAACGGGTTCAGTGCCTGATACTGCTCCGGCTCGAACGCAATACCCAGGATGGAGTGTTCAACGTTGCGGATAGCGAAGAAGTTCAGAGACGTTGGCATCTGGCTGTACAGAACGAAGAAGATAATCGCTTCCAGCATCAGGATGAACGCCACAATCATCTTACGACGTGCCGCACCCTGCATCGCGAAGGCTTCTTTAGCGAAGATGATCACGATACCCAGCGCAACCACGGCCAGTACGGCACGTGCGATACCCTGGTTGTGCAGCAGCCAGGTGGCAACAGCGGCCAGGATCACAATGCCGACGATGGTTGCCAGCAGTTTGCCCATATGCACGGGTTCGAAGTCTGGTTTAGAACCATAATCTTTAACCCAGCTACGGCAGAACAGGAAGTTCACAACGGTGATCAGCATACCCACGAAGCTCAGCGCAAACGCTACGCTCCAGCCGAATTTCGCGGCCAGCCATGGGGTTGCCAGCATAGAGAAGAATGAACCGATGTTGATGGACATGTAGTACATGGTGAATGCACCGTCCAGACGCGGATCATCTTTGTTGTAGCAGGTAGAAAGCAGGGAGGACGGGTTAGCCTTAAAGAGGCCGTTACCTACCGCGATGGTGGCCATACCCATGTATACCACGCCCGCATCGTGCCCGGACCATGCAACCAGACCATAGCCAATCGCCAGAACCACGGCACCCAGCATAATCACGCGTTTCGTACCGAGGACTTTATCGCCTAACCAGCCGCCGATAGCGACCAGGCCATAGACCAGAGCACTGAAGGACGAGAACAGCGTGATGGAATCAGCTTCGGACATACCCAGTTGCTTCACCAGGTAAACGGCCATAATCCCTTGCAGGCCGTAGTAGCCAAAACGCTCCCATAATTCGATAGAGAAAATGAGATAGAACGCTTTAGGCTGTTTGAAAGCGTTCAGACTTACGCTTTCCTCTGTTGGTTTATTGTTTGCAGTCGACACATATACCTCTTTTTTTACATCCCATATTAACGGGGGTGTTCATAGCGTGATGACCGTAGTCCATCCGCTTTATAGTTATATTGGGAGGGGAAACGGCGGGTAATGTTCACTATCCAGCCCCATCTGGCAATACGTTTGTAATAATCTGTTACATATAACTGCGGCGGTATATTCATCGGTTCACGCGAATGTTATGCAGCGTTAAATTTCATCCGTTGAGAATTGTTGGTTTTTTTCACTGTAATTGGCCCTATTAAATGGCTGTATGGCGATATGTTCTGCTATTTTGGGTAAATGGCAGTGATATAGCCCATATTCTGAAAAATGACTGGTCTTATGTGCGGTGTGGAGCCAATGAGATCTTGTCTGGCTAAGGGATAGGAAGAGTTTTAACAACAAAAATCCAACATCAGGTTATCAGAGTGATCGCGATCACAGATGTATAGAAATTTTTGGTGATGAAAAAACTATTAACCTGTTTGAGTGTTAAATGACCGAAGAATCGACAACGCTTAACGTAAAAAGAGAGGGCAATTTACGGTCAACGGAGACGATACCAGAGCCCTTATTACAATTAAGGGCTTAGGCATGTAAAAAGGCTGACCGCTCAGGGATAGACTTTTTCTTTGTACTCACACAGATCTTCGATGATGCAGGAGCCGCAGCGTGGCTTACGTGCAATGCAGGTATAACGCCCGTGAAGGATCAGCCAGTGGTGGCAGTCCACCTTAAACTCCGCAGGGACCACCTTTAACAGCTTCTCTTCAACCTCTTCGACGTTCTTGCCCGGCGCGAACCGGGTGCGGTTAGAGACGCGGAAGATATGGGTGTCCACGGCGATCGTCGGCCAGCCAAACGCCGTGTTCAGCACCACATTTGCCGTTTTCCGCCCGACGCCCGGCAACGCTTCCAGCGCAGCGCGATCTTCCGGTACTTCACCGCCGTGCTGCTCCAGCAGGATCCGGCAGGTCTTAATGACGTTTTCGGCCTTGCTGTTAAACAGGCCGATGGTTTTGATATAGGATTTTACCCCTTCAACGCCCAGCTCCAGCATGGCCTGCGGCGTATTGGCGACAGGGTAGAGCAGGGCCGTTGCCTTGTTGACGCTCACGTCAGTGGCCTGCGCGGAGAGCAGCACCGCGATCAGCAATTCAAACGGCGAGTTAAAATTCAGCTCCGTCGTTGGATGAGGGTTCTCATCGCGCAGGCGCGTGAGGATCGCTATGCGTTTCTCTTTATTCATGCTGCTTTCTCGGGGATCCCTTCCTGTACGCTGCGTTCAGCGGCGCGGCGCTTACGTTTTTCATCAATTAGGTATTTTAACGCCAGCATCATCCCAAGGCCAATGAAGGCTCCCGGGGGCAACATCGCCAGCAGGAACGGGGTGTCCGTATGGAACACCTCAATGCGCAGCGACTTCGCCCAGCCGCCAAGCAGCGCATCAGCACCGTCAAAGAGCGTGCCGTTGCCCAAAATTTCACGCACGGAGCCGAGAACAAACATGGCGGCAGTGGCGCCCATGCCGATCGAAAACCCATCCAGCGCGGAGATGGCCGGGTTGTTTTTCACCGCGAAGGCCTCAGCGCGACCAACGACGATACAGTTGGTCACGATAAGGGGAATGAAGATCCCGAGAGACTGGTACAGGCCAAACGCGTAGGCGTTAATCAGCATTTGCACGACGCTGACTACCGACGCAATGATCATGACATAAATCGGAATACGGATTTCCGACGGCGTCCAGCGGCGCAAAACAGAAATTGAGAAGTTGGTCAGGGTCAGCACCAGCGTAGTCGCCAGCCCCAGTCCGAGCGCGTTGGTGGCGGTAGACGTCACCGCCAGCAGCGGGCACAACCCCAGCAGCTGTACCAGTGCCGAGTTGTTTTTCCAGAGTCCCTGGACGATAACCTCTTTAACCTGGCTCATGGTCACTCCTCACAGGCGGAAAGGTGATTGATCTGCGCGGGCAGCGTTTCGGCATATAGCCCGGCACGTTTGACGGCGTTAACTACCGCGCGAGGCGTAATCGTGGCGCCGGTGAACTGGTCAAACTCGCCGCCATCTTTTTTCACCGCGAAAGCAGGATCGTCCTCGCCGTGAATCATCTTCCCGGCGAAGTGTAAAATCCAGTCGCTTAAGCGGGTTTCAATTTTGTCGCCAAGGCCCGGCGTTTCGTGATGTTCCGTCACGCGCGTGCCCAGCACGGTGCCGGAAAAATCGCTGCCCACAAGCAGCTGAATCGCGCCGGAGTAACCGTCCGGCGCGGTGGCTTCCATGACGGCCCCCACCGGGCTATCGCCCTTACGGGCAATATAAACGCGGTGCGTTCCTTTACCGAGCTGCGGGGCCTGCACAACAAAGCAGCTTTTTTGCAGATCGTTATCATAAAGATCTGATGGGATCACCTGATCGAACAGCGCTTTTTGCTGCTTGATTGCCTGCTCTTCAATGGTGTTTTTCGTCAGTTCATTCACCAGCGCGGTCATTCCGGTGAGGGCGGCGGCGAAGATCGCCAGCGTGACGCCGTGTTTTTGCATTGTCTTTAGCATGGCGTGACCCTTAGCGATGGCCGTACACGCGCGGACGCGTGTAGTAGTCGATGAGCGGAACGGTGATATTCGCCAGCAGCACGGCAAAAGCCACGCCGTCCGGATAGCCGCCAAAGCTGCGAATTAGCCAGACCATCAGGCCCGCCAGCGCGCCGAAAATCAGACGGCCACGGTTGGTGGTGGAGGCGGTAACCGGATCGGTCAGAATGAAGAATGCCCCGAGCATGGTCGCGCCGGAGAGCAGATGGAGCTGCGGGCTGGCCAGTGAATCCGGTGAAATAACCCAGCCGAGCGTCGAGCAGACGGCCAGCGTCAGCAGGAAGCTCACCGGAATATGCCAGCGGATCGCTTTTTGTTGCAGCAGGAAGGCGCCGCCCAGGAGGTAGGCCAGATTGACCCACTGCCAGCCAGCGCCCGCCAGCACGCCGCTGAAAATGGAGGATTTCATCACCTGCTCAACGCTGTGACCGGCGCGCAGGGAGGTTTTGAAGGTATCAAGCGGGGTGGCCTGGCTGATACCGTCCACGCCCATGCGAAGCGCGTTCATATCCGCGCCCAGCGCGGTGTGGCCGGTAAAGATAACGTGCAGGGCATCCATAAAGCCGGGCACGGTGGCGGCGATCTCATGCGGCGGCAGCCAGCTGGTCATCTGTACCGGGAAGGAGATCAGCAGCACCACGTAGCCAATCATCGCCGGGTTAAACGGATTATGGCCCAGCCCGCCGTACAGCTGTTTAGCGATAATCACCGCAAATACCGTCCCCAGCATCACCATCCACCACGGGGCGAACGGCGGAATGCTGATGGCCAGCAGCAGACCGGTCAACAGGGCTGAGTTATCGCTCAGGATGCGCGTGACGTCCATTTTGCGCAGCTTCAGGATCGCGGCTTCTGCTGCAACGGCGCTGGCACAACCCAGAATCAACTGGAAAAGCGTACCCCAGCCGAAAAACCAACACTGAACGGCAATACCTGGCAGCGCGGCCAGGCACACCAGCATCATAATACGCGATGTCTGGCGCTGGTTATGGGTATACGGGGAACTTGCAATTCTGAAAACCATTTAATCCTCGTTAACGGCTTGCTGCGCGGCTTTCTTTGCCTGAACGCGCGCAATCGCGGCGGCGACTGCGGCTTTGCGTGGATCGTCGTTAGCGGCCGCAGGCAGGTCGTCCTGCTGCGCCGCTTTTCGTGCTTTTGCGCGGGCGATGGCCGCTTCAACGGCGGCTTTACGCGGATCGACGGGCGCTTCACTCTCTTCGGCAGGCTGACTCTGCGATGCTTTACGTGCTTTGGCGCGGGCAATAGCCGCTTCCACGGCCGCCTTGCGCGGATCCGTCGCTTCCTGTTCTACCACTACCGACTGCTGTCCGGCTTTCCGGGCTTTTGCACGGGCGATAGCCGCCTCAACCGCCGCTTTACGCGGGTCGATGTCGGCTTCCGGTTTGGTGTTTTGCGCTTTCTCCGCCTGACGCGCGCGCGCTTCGGCTTTACGCGCCTCGCGGGCTGCAATCGCTTCGCTGTTGTCCGGCTTCTGTCCCGCCACGATCGCTACCGCCTGGGCGGCAGTGGCTTTTTTCTCGCGCACGCGGGCCAGGGCTGCGTTAATGGCGTCCTGATCTTTGGCCGCAGGCTGCACGGCGGCCTGCTTATGCCGTTCCTGACGGGCTTGTTTCTCGCGCTCCAGTCGCGCCTGGCGCGCTTCAAATCGGACCTTCGCTTCAGCGGCACGTTTTTCTTCCATGGAGATCGCGTAGATTTCGGCTTTCTCCTGACGGAAGTACTGCACCAGCGGAATATTGCTTGGGCAGACCCAGGCGCAGGCACCGCATTCAATACAGTCTGCCAGGTTGTGCGCCTGAGCTTTATCGTGCAGCTGGCCTTTGCTGTACCAGTACAGCTGCTGCGGCAGCAAATCTGCCGGACACGCGTCCGCGCAGGCGCTACAGCGGATGCAGCCTTTCTCTTCCTGCGTTTCGCCCATCTCCGATGGGGAAGGGGCCAGCAGGCAGTTGGTAATCTTCACTACCGGCACGTCGAGCCACGGCAGGGTAAAGCCCATCAGCGGGCCGCCCATAATGACCATCTGATCGCTTCCCGGGCAGAAGTCCGCCTGTTCAAGCAGATGACGAACCGGCGTACCCAGACGCGCCCAGACGTTACCGGGACGGGAGACGGACTCGCCGGTCAGCGTGACGACGCGTTCGGTCAACGGCTCACCGTCGATGACCGCACGCTTCACCGCGTAAGCGGTACCCACGTTTTGCATCAGCACGCCGATATCGGACGAACGGCCCCCGTGGGGTACCTGTTTACCGGTCAGGATCTGCGTCAGCTGCTTTGCCCCGCCGGACGGGTATTTCGTTGGGATCACGCGAAGACCAATATCATGGCTGTCGGCCAGCACCGCGCGCAGCATCGAAATGGCCTGCGGTTTATTGTCTTCAATACCAATCAGCACTTCACGGGGTTGCAGAATATGCGCAAGGATGCGAATACCTTCCACCACCTGCGCCGCGCAGTCCTGCATCAGACGGTCATCGGCGGTAATGTACGGTTCGCACTCGGCGGCGTTGATAATCAGCGTTTCGATTTTATCGCCGCCGCCGTGCAGCTTGACGCCGGTCGGGAAGCCAGCGCCTCCGAGACCCGCCACGCCGAACTGATGAATGCGTGCAATCAGCTCTTCACGGCTGCGGGAGCGGTAGTCGCTCCAGCCGTCACGATCGATCCAGCGGTCTTCGCCATCGGCTTCAATGATGACGCTCAGCTCAGACAACGCCGACGGATGGGCAACGGTATGGGGGGCAATGGACACCACCTTACCGGAAGTCGGGGCATGTATCGGCAGCATCCGTCCGCGACCAAAGGTCAGCGGCTGACCGCGAAGAACGCTATCGCCTTCCTTCACGCACAGTTCACCCTCAGCGCCGATGTGCTGTTTGAGTGGCATAACGTAACGGGTTGCCAGCGGGATCTGGCGCAGCGGCGTGCCGTTAGACTGCGATTTCATTTCCGGCGGATGAATACCGCCATCGAAATCCCAGATCTTCTCTTTTCTGAAAGCAGAAAATAACTTAAGCATGTTGTTCCACAGGAATATTGCGAACCGGAATGGTCTGAAGATCCCACTTCCAGTTTTCGGTAGTCGTTTCAACCGGGCGTAGTTCTATACACTGCGTCGGGCAGGGCGTCACGCAGAGATTACAGCCGGTGCACAGATCCGCCACAACGGTGTGCATCGCGCGCGTAGCGCCCACAATGGCGTCTACAGGACACGCCTGAATACATTTGGTGCAGCCGATGCAGTTGGCTTCGTCGATCACAGCAAGGGCACGGACGGGCTCCTGCGCCTGTTCATCGCCGTCGACAGGCTGCGGATCGACGTTAAGCAGCGCGGCAATTTTAAGCATGACGGCTTCGCCACCCGGCGCGCAGCGGTTGATCTTTTCTCCCTGCACGCCCACCGCCTCAGCGTAAGGGCGACAGCCAGGGTAGCCGCACTGCCCGCACTGGCTTTGCGGTAAAAGTTCATCAATTTTTTCAACAACCGGATCGTCCTCCACCGCAAAACGGCGGGAGGCATAACCCAGAATGACGCCAAAGACGAGTCCCAGTACGCTGATGGACGCGATGGCAATCCAGATAGCACTCATTACAACTTCACCAGACCACTAAAGCCCATAAAGGCCAGAGACATTAAACCGGCGGTCACCAGGGCGATGGCGTTACCGCGAAACGGCGCGGGAATATCCGCCGCTGCCAGACGTTCGCGAATCGACGCGAACAGGACCATAACAAAAGAGAAACCGACCGCCGCGGAAAAACCGTACAGCGCCGACTGCATGAAATTATGCCCAAGGTTGATGTTGAGCAGCGCCACGCCCAGCACCGCACAGTTAGTGGTGATGAGCGGCAGAAAGATGCCCAGCAGACGATACAGGGCAGGGCTGGTTTTTCGCACAACCATTTCGGTAAACTGCACCACGACCGCGATGACCAGAATAAAGGACAAGGTGCGCAGGTAAAGCATGTCCAGCGGGATCAGGATCCAGGTGTCAATCAGCCATGCGCAAATTGAGGCCATCGTCATCACGAAGGTGGTGGCCAGCCCCATGCCCATTGCCGTCTCCAGCTTTTTGGAGACGCCCATAAACGGGCACAGGCCAAGGAACTTCACCAGTACGAAGTTATTAACCAGCACAGTTCCGACAAAGAGCAGTAAGTAATCGGTCATTATTTAGCCTGAAATAAAATAGCCGCCTATTATCGGATAAACGACAACAGGCCACAACAGGTTAACTGTAAGGTTATTACGGGTTAACGAAGGTCTTCTTAACGCGCGTCGAACGCTTGAAATAGGGCACCAGAAGCGCTGTTGCCAGCAGCGGAAACAGGAGCTGGCGAACCGCCAGCGCGTCAGATACTGGCGAAAAAGCGAACGCTTTAACGGCCAGCAGCACGGAGACAAGCAGCCAGATAATATAATGTTTCGGCACGTTTTTGCGGCGCTTAAAGAAGGCGATGGTCAGCCACAGCGTGTAGTACCACATCGCGATCGCGAAAACGAACGACACAAACCACGTTGCAATATTAAGCGCACTCTGGGACATCAGCGTCTGAATAGCATGAGGCGTAACCAGTGCGGTGGTGTAAAGCAACAGCGCCAGCGATGCGCTTAATAGTGCCACCAGCAGCCATGCCAGCGGGGCGATTAACCAGCCCCCAATTCGTTCTCCAGGCAATGCGGTCATACGCTCTCCCATAGTCTGCGCGAAATGTTATACAGAAACTTGCAGGGCGGAGAGTATATAACATTTCGCGCCGAAGGCTACTTTCTTATACAACGTAACGCCAGACGGACTTAGGCACTTCCCCCACGTTGAACAGACGACCGCCGGAGACGAGTTCGGCGCGACGATGGTCAGCAGCGCGGTACATATTGATGATGTCCTGATTATCCGACAGCGTGTAGTTCAGATGGTCAAACAGTTTTTCCAGGCTTTCAAGGGAATTGATCTTGCGAAATTTTAATAAATAGTCCTGAACTGTCATATTAATAAGTTTCCATATAAAAGGGTAATACCCATAAAGGTAATGCGTTCGAATAATAAACGGATTAATAAAGACGTAAACTGTCCACTCGGGTAACGCGACGAAATTAGGAGTTTTCTTTGCGAAGAATCAGGCATCAACAGATGCCTGGAAGAGAAGGGTAACCCCGTTCATTACGGCTGGCAATACGTACCATAACGTAATGTGTCACGCTTTATGACGATATGGCTTACTTTTGTTGCGCGACAGTGACGGGCTCCGGCGGCTGGTAGTTATCGATATGGCTGGCAATGCCAAGCAACACGACCGAAACCCCAAGGACAATCCATCCCGCTAATTCAATGATTCGATTAATTATTGACGTCATAATTTGTGTTTGTAATTTATCCATAAATACAGATTACAAATGTTACAGCGCCCTTTTCTCCAGAGCAAGCGCTTTGGGAACGATTCCTCGGGACAATATGTCTCCTTTAATGCGGCGTTACAAAAAAACGTTTCCGCGGGATGCTATTTTAACGCTCAGGGCACATTATTAATCTGTGCGATAAGCACAGGGCCAGTGATAAATAAGCGCACAGCGAGGGGGCACACGATGAGTGAAAACATCCGCGTCGGTCTTATTGGCTACGGGTACGCAAGTAAAACCTTTCATGCACCTCTGATTGCCGGCACGCCGGGCATGGCGCTGGCGGCTATTTCAAGCAGCGATGAAGCCAAAGTCCACGCCGACTGGCCCACCGTGCCGGTGGTGACGGAGCCTAAGCATCTGTTTAACGATCCTAATATTGACCTTATTGTGATCCCTACCCCTAACGACACCCACTTCCCGCTGGCGAAAGCGGCGCTGGAGGCGGGTAAACACGTTGTCGTCGATAAGCCCTTTACCGTGACGTTGTCACAGGCGCGCGAGCTGGACGCGCTGGCGCGAAGCCTGGGGCGGTTATTGTCGGTCTTTCACAACCGGCGCTGGGACAGCGATTTCCTGACGGTGAAAGCGCTGCTGAGCGAAGGCACGCTCGGGGAAATTGCCTATTTTGAATCACACTTCGATCGTTATCGTCCGCAGGTGCGTGACCGCTGGCGCGAGCAGGCGGGGCCGGGCAGCGGCATCTGGTATGACTTAGCGCCGCATCTGCTCGATCAGGCCGTCCATCTGTTTGGTCTGCCCGTGAGCATGACGGTCGATTTAGCGCAGCTCAGGCCGGGCGCAGAGACAACCGACTATTTTCACGCCATTTTAAGCTATCCGCAGCGCCGCATCGTGCTGCACGGGACAATGCTTGCGGCTGCGGAATCGGCCCGCTATATCCTTCACGGGGCGCGCGGCAGCTACGTGAAGTTCGGCCTGGATCCCCAGGAAGAGCGCCTCAAAAATGGCGAACGCTTGCCGCAGGAGGACTGGGGCTACGACATGCGGGACGGGGTGGTGACGCGTGCGGAGGGCGAGACGCTGGTCGAGGAAACGGTGTTGACCCTGCCTGGGAATTACCCGGCCTATTACGCTGCAATCCGTGACGCGCTGAACGGTTCAGGTGAAAATCCGGTTCCGGCGAGCCAGGCCATCCAGATTATGGAGCTCATCGAGCTGGGGATCGAATCTGCCAGACATCGCGCCACGCTCTGTCTGGCATAGGTGTTAAATACCTTTGTAGGCCGGGTAAGGCGTAGCCGCCACCCGGCAAAGGGTTTATGCGGTCGCCACCTTATCCCGAAGCGCCTGTTTCTCTTCTGGCGTCAGGAAGGCAATTTCCAGCCCGTTGATTTGTGCCTGACGGATCTGCTCGCGGCTCAGTCCGGCCTGCGGTGCGGCGACAGTGTATTCGTGAATAATATCCACACCCTGCACGGCCGGATCGTCCGTGTTCAGTGAAGCGAGAACCCCGTGTTCCAGGAAGGTTTTCAGCGGGTGTTGCGCCAGCGATGCCACCGTACTGGTCTGAATATTGGAGGTCAGGCAGGATTCAATCCCGATACGTTGCTCTGCGAGGAAATCCATCAGCGCACGATCTTCAATTGCCTTCACGCCGTGACCGATACGTTCCGCACCCAGCTCACGAATGGCCTGCCAGATGCTTTCCGGCCCCGCGGCTTCACCCGCATGAACGGTAATGTGCCAGCCGGCATCACGTGCGCGGTTGAAATGAGACAGGAACAGGCTCCCCGGGAAGCCCAGCTCGTCACCGGCGAGGTCGATGGCGGTGATCTGGTCGCGATGCGCCAGTAACGCCTCCAGCTCCTGAAGACAGGCCGCTTCACCAAAGGTACGGCTCATAATGCCGATTAAACGCGCCTGAACGTCAAAGGTTTTGCAGCCTTCACGCACGCCTTCAATGACCGCTTCAACCACGCCCGCCACGGGCAGGTTGTGGGTCATCGCCATATAGCCCGGGGAGAAACGCAGCTCGACATAGTGCAGGCCGTTGCGTGCGGCATCTTCAATGTTTTCAAAGGCGACACGGCGACAGGCATCGAGCGAGGCCAGCATCTTCACGCCCCAGTCGAGCTTGCTCAGGAAACTCACCAGATCCGGCTCGTTCGACGTGACCTGGACATGGGGGATCAGGGTTTCAAGCGTTTCAGCAGGAAGCGACAAATTGAACTGGCGGCCAAGATCGAGAATGGTTTGGGCACGAATGTTGCCGTCAAGGTGGCGGTGAATATCGGTTAAAGGCAGGCGTGTATCAATCATGGTCACACTCTTTGCTGGTTAAAGTGCGCCATATTATAAAAACAAAACGGGGTAAAAAGCTATTTGCGCAAGGGAATATTCCGTTGCGCAAATAATTTACAGCAGCGTGTTGATGCCCGCGATGAGGCGCTGAACGCCCTGTTCAAGCTTACTACGGGGGCAACCCGCGTTCAGACGAACGTAGCGTTTCCCTTCGGCTCCAAAGGTATATCCCGGCATGATGGCCACTTTTTGCTGCTCAATCAGCACCTTTTGCAGCGTATTGTCGTCAATACCGAGCGGGCTAAGATCGATCCAGGCCAGATAGGTGGCCTCAGGCGGTTGCCAGCTGAGTGCCGGAAATGCGGTATTCAGTTCGTCAGCAATATAGCGCAGATTTTCTTCAAGATATGCCCGCAGCGCATCCAGCCAGGGTTCGCCCTGCCGATAAGCCGCAATGTGTGCGGTCAGTGCCAGCACGGAAGGGGAAGAGAGCCCGTCCCGTCCTTTTAATGCATTCAGATAGGCGTTACGGCTGTCGTTATCGGCGATGAGCCCGTAGGCGCCCGTCAGCGCCGGGATGTTGAAGCTTTTGGACCCCGAGGTCAGCAGCGCCCATTTGCCACTCGCCACCTCATTCCAGGGCGTATGGCGATGCGTTCCCCATACCATATCCATATGAATTTCGTCGCTGATTACCGCCACATCGTATCGTCTGCAAAGCGCCGCCATGGTGGCCAACTCGTCACGCGTCCACACTTTGCCGGTCGGGTTTTGCGGGCTACACAGCAGCAAAATCGTGTTTTCCGGTTTTGCCAGCGCCGCTTCCAGCGCGGCCATATTGCCGTCCCAGCCATGCGCCGTTTTCTGCATCGGCACGGAAACTACGTTACGCTGGTTGCCTTCGACCGCTTTGTAAAACGCATCATAAGCCGGAGTATGAACCACCACGCCGTCGCCAGGCGAGGACCAGATGCGGATCAGCTCAGAGACCATATAAATGACCGACGGTCCATACACCACGGCTTCGGTATCAATCTGACTGTTAAAGCGTTGCCGGAACCAGTGCGCCACGGCGGCCAGGAAGTCGTCATTTTTCCAGCGACTGTAGCCAAACACCCCGTGGTTAATTCGCTGGTGCAGCGCTTCGGTAATGCAGGGGGCGGTGGCAAAATCCATATCAGAGATGGTGAAGGGCAGCAGGTCGGCAGCGCCAAAACGGTCGGCGACATAATCCCACTGGGTACACCAGGTGCCGTGTCGATCCACGACGGTAGAAAAATCAAACATGACGGTGCTCCGTAAAGTAAAACCCCCTCATGGCGAGGGGGGCGAGGCATCAGGCTTCGACGGTTCGCATCAGGGTTGCCAGCTCATCCTTCACTGACTGAACCTGCGGGCCAATGACGACCTGCAAATTGTGTTGATTTAACTGTACCACGCCGATAGCCCGGTTAGCTTTAAGGGCGTTGGTGTCCACTTTCGACATGTCTGCCACCGACAGGCGCAGGCGGGTGATGCAGTTATCCAGAGAGGTGATGTTATCCGCACCGCCCAGCGCCGCCAGAATAGCCGGCGTGTTATAGCCGGATTTACCCACGGTTCCGGCTACCGCCTGTTCAACGCTGGTGGCCGTATCGGCATCGCGGCCTGGCGTTTTCAGGTTAAAGCGGGTGATGGCGAAGCGGAAGATCCCGTAGTACACCGCAAACCAGATGGCCGCCACTACCGGCACCAGATACCACTTGGTGGACAGGCCGTGCAGGATACCGAACACCACGAAGTCGATCACGTTGCCGTCGGTATTGCCGATGGTGACGCCCAGCACCGCCATCACGGTGAAGCCCAGGCCGGTCAGCACGGCGTGAATGAGGTACAGCACCGGGGCAACGAACAGGAACAGGAATTCGATAGGCTCGGTAGTGCCGCCTACGACGCAGGCGATCACGCCGGAAATCAGCAGGCCTTTAATTTTATGACGGTTTTCCGGACGGGCGCAGTGGTACATCGCCAGCGCCGCGCCCGGCAGACCGCCGAGGAAGGCAGGCATTTTGCCCTGTGACAGGAAACGGGTCGCGCTTTCAGAGAAGCCGTGCGTGGTCGGGCAGCTCAGCTGCGCCTGGAAGATGGTCAGCGCGCCGCTCACGGAGTGGCCGCAGACGTCCATGGTGCCGCCCGCTTCGGTAAAGCGGATCAGGGCAACCAGAATGTGCTGTAGGCCGAACGGCAGCAGCAGACGTTCGCCCGTGCCGAAAATCATCGGTCCGAAATCACCCGCGCCGTTGATAATGCGGCCAATACCGGCGATCCCCATGGCAAAAACGGGCCAAATCAGGGGGATGATCAGGCCAAACAGCCCCATCACAACCAGCGTAATAATTGGCACAAAGCGGGTGCCGCCGAAGAAGGCCAGCGCATCGGGCAGGCGAATGTTATGGAAGCGCTCGTGCAGCATCCAGATGATCACCCCGGCGATCACGGCTCCCAGGATCCCGGTGTCGATGGACTGAATGCCGATCACGCTCTGGATGTTATTGGCTTTCAGTACGGCCGCGTCGGTCGTCGGCAGTATGCCTTTCGCGGTCAGCCAGAAGTTAACCGCAAGGTTCATGACCGCATAGCCCACGAAGCCCGCAAAGGCCGCCACGCCTTTATTTTCGCGCGCCAGGCCCAGAGGGATGGCGATACAGAACATCACCGGCAGGAAACTGAAGGCAAACGATCCGACCTTGCTCATCCAGATGAAGATCGCCTGAAGTACCGGATTTCCCAGGAAAGGGATCAGGGTAATGACATCGTGGCTGCTTAACGAACTGCCGATCCCCAGCATGATCCCGCAAAAGGAGAGAAGTGCCACGGGCAGCATAAAGGTCTTACCCAGTTGCTGGAAAAACTCCCACAGCGATATTTTTTGTGCTGCTTTCGTCGTCATAAAACGACTCCTTAAATGGTAGAAAGAGATTTAACGGCCTCGATGCAGCGAGAAGATAAAACGTTTTATCAAACTTTAGTGCGCGCTAAATCACATTCTCAGGCTTTTACTGGTAGTATAAAGATAACGTATTGATAAAACGTTTTAGCGTTCTCATTATCAGGGGGTCACGCCACCACATGGCTGTAGCGAAAAAGATCACCATCAACGATGTCGCGCTGGCGGCGGGGGTTTCCGTCAGCACCGTTTCGCTGGTACTGAGCGGAAAGGGGCGCATCTCTCCTGCAACGGGTCAGCGCGTCAACGAGGCCGTTGAGCAACTGGGCTTTGTGCGAAATCGCCAGGCGTCGGCGCTGCGCGGCGGACAAAGCGGGGTGATAGGGCTGATCGTTCGCGACCTCACGTCGCCGTTTTATGCAGAACTGACCGCGGGGCTTACCGAGGCGCTTGAAGCGCAGGGGCGAATGGTGTTTCTGCTCCACGGTGGGCGCGAACCGGAGCAACTGCTCTCCAGGCTGGATATGCTACTGACGCAAGGGGTGGATGGTGTGATAGTGGCCGGCGCGTCCGGCGTGGGCAGCGAACTCTGTGAGCGCGCCGCGCAGAAAGGCGTACCGCTGGTGTTTGCGTCGCGCGCCAGCTATCTCGACGAAGCCGATACCCTTCGCCCGGATAACATGCAGGCCGCGCAAATGCTGACCGAACATCTTATTCATCGCGGCCATCAGCGTATCGCCTGGCTCGGCGGTAAAAGTTCGTCCCTCACGCGTGCCGAGCGGGTGGGCGGTTACTGCTCCACGCTCATCAAATACGGCCTACCGTTTCACAGCGAATGGGTGGTGGAGTGCGAATCCAGCCAGAAGAAAGCCGCAGAAGCCATCGGCACGTTGCTCCGCACCAGCCCGACAATCAGCGCGGTGATTTGCTATAACGATGTGATTGCGATGGGGGCGTGGTTCGGCTTGATCCGCGCCGGACGCCAGAGCGGTGAGGGCGGGGTAGAAACCTTCTTCGGTCACCAGGTGGCGCTGGGGGCGTTTGCCGATGTGGGTGAAAATGCGCTGGACGATCTCCCAATCGTCTGGGCGACGACGCCGGCTCGTGAAATGGGGTACACCCTCGCGGACAGGATCATGCAGCGGATCGAGAAGGCGGACGTACAGGCCGGGCATCAGATTGTGGCGGCGCGGTTAGTGACGGTGAAGTGACGCAGGCTCAGAATCGAAGGCCGGGTAAGGCGTAGCCGCCACCCGGCAATAAAAAACCCCTCTCACGAGGGGTTTTGTCGATTACTGCTGCGGTACTGCCGGCGGCGCTGCCGGTTCAGCCGGTGCCGGAATGCCCAGCGTCGGCATACCAAACATGCCGACAAAATCTTCCAGCGGCATTTTGTCGCCGTTGAGCGTTACCTGACCATTAGCATATTGCAGGCTGGTGGAAATGGTGTTGTCTTCCACTTTCGTGATGCGGAACATCTGGCCCATCGCCGCCAGGCCTTTCACCTGCTGGTTCGCCAGTTTGCCTGCATCCTCTTCACCATAACCTTCAAGCTTCGCAATCTGCGTCATGAACTCGGTCGCCATATCCATCGGGATAGTCAGCTTGCTGTCGAGCGACTTCACGCTGCGGTCAACTTCCTGCGCCAGGGTCTGCGGCTCGCCGGTAGCGGCTGCCGGATCCTTCAGGAACAGCGACAGGTTGAAGTTGGTTTCGCCCTTGTCGTTTTTCCAGCTCAGTGGCGCAACGGTAATTACCGGCTCGCCTTTCAGCAGGATCGGCAGGTTATTAAACAGCACGCTCATCGCCTGCTGCTGGTACGCCTGCGGGTTCTGTTGCAGGGCGGCATCGGTCAGGAGAGCCTGGCTCTCTTTGCTGTATTTCTGGCTAAATGCGTGCCATGCCTGGCCGTCAATGTTGCCGATTTTCAGTGACAGCTTGCCGGTACCCAGGTCCTGATTTTGAACCTTCAGGCTTTTCAGGCTGTAATCCAGCTGGGTGTTGATGCTTTTGCCGTCTTTGGACACGTCCGACTTTCCGTCCAGATCCATGCCTTCCAGCACCGCCATCTCTTTGCCTTCAATCGCAATGGCGATTTTATCGAGGCTCAGCTTCTGGTCGCCAATACGCTCGTCAAAATCGGTCATGCGGCTGTTGCCGCTGGCCTTCAGGTTGTTAAAGGTGAGCTGAACCTTCTGGTTATATTCATTAACTGAATTCACCAGGCCGCTTTCAGCATCGCCTGTCAGGGAGACATTCTTGCCGTCACGATCGGCGTCAAGCTTGAAATTACCGCCGCTGAAGGCGACTTTATCGGTGCCTTGTTCGTAATTCAGCGCTTTCAGCTCGATGTCGGAATGCGTATCGCCGGCATAGCTGATGCGGGTATTGATCTCAAACGGCGACGTATTTTTCGCCATATCGAACAGCGGCTTCGTCACCTCATTATTGACCAGTACGGTTCTGGCTGATGCCATGGAGGGGATCAGGTTAAATTTCTTCAACTGCGCAAGCGGGAACGGACCGTGGCTGACCACCTCATCCAGCACCACGCTCTGGCCCGGTTTCAGCCAGGCGTTCTGATTACCCGCAACCGGCTTCACCATAACCTGCATATGGCTGGTAAATACGCCGCGTTGGTAATTCTGGTAGCTCAGCTCCAGGCCTGCTTCAGGCGCGCTGCGCTTAATCTCGCTGTTTGCCTGCGCCATCATCTCTGCCAGACGGCTTTCCAGCTGTTTCCCGGTATACCAGGAAGCACCCGTCCAGATCACGCCTAAAGCAACAATCACTCCTACCGCTACGACCGATTTTTTCATTGCGATTATCCCTAAAATGAAACCAGGCGGTCAAAACCGCCTGGTGTTACAACGCCTGTTACTAGCTTAGCAAGAGTTGTTAAAAAATTCAGTAAGTCCCTAAAGCTTATTAAAAACGCGCGCCAGACGGCCAGTGCCGCTTACCAAGACAGGCGACTCGTTTGCCGGAACAAATGCGGATTCCCCCGGCTTGAGCACCAGACGCTCGCTACCGTTATGCAAGGTCGCTTCACCTTCCACGCAGAACAGGATCGCCGCGCTCTCCTGCGCAATGGCGGTTTCGTCTGCACTAAGGTCGTGCAGGGAGAAGGCAAAATCGTCAACCGGGATCGGGAAGTCCAGCTCTGCGCCGTTTTTCACCGGCTGAGTAAGCAGCTCCGCAGCAGGTTTCGCCTCGAACTTCACGTTGGCAACCAGTTCAGGGATATCGATGTATTTAGGCGTCAGGCCCGCGCGCAGCACGTTATCGGAGTTAGCCATCACCTCCAGCGCCACGCCGTTCAGGTAGGCGTGCGGGGTTTCAGCGAACAGGAACATCGCTTCGCCCGGATTGAGCTTCACCACGTTCAGCAGCAGCGGAGAGAAGAGGCCACTGTCGTCCGGGTAAAACGCGGAAATCACGCGAATGGTCTCCCATGGCTCACCCTGCTGGCCGTTCAGCGCGGCTTTCAGCACCGCCAGCGCGTGGGATTTTTCCTCGCCCTGCATATTCAGCAGGCTGGCAAACAGCGCGCTCAGGGCTTCCGCGGTAGGGTTCTCCAGGAAGTGGGCGATAGCCTTGTGCGCTCCGGCGACCGGTTGCAGCAGAGAAATAATCTCGGAAAACTCGCGGAAGGCATTCATCGCCAGGAAAGGAGTGAGGGCGAACACCAGTTCCGGCTTGTGGTTAGGATCTTTGTAGTTACGTTCTGCCGCGTCTAACGGAATACCTGCGGCATTTTCTTTGGCAAACCCGATTTCAGAAGCTTTTTTGTTCGGATGAACCTGAATGGAGAGCGGCTGATCGGCGCACAGTACCTTGAACAGAAACGGCAATTCACCAAAACGATTCGCCACTTTTTCGCCGAGCAGTGCGGCCTTGTCGGCGTCGATGACGTCACGCAGGCTGCGAACCTGGCCGCTGGCATCTTCTATTTTTGAGCTGCTCTTCGGGTGCGCGCCCATCCACAGCTCTGCCATCGGCAGATTGTCCGGGTTGGCGATACCGTAGAGATCCGTTAACGCAGTTTTACTTCCCCAGGCGTAGTTTTGCACTGAGTTGATGAGTTTTTGCATTATCAAGCCCTGATTCAAATGTGGAATTAACTCCGGGTATTAAAGCAATAAACCGGATGGAAGTAACCTGCGGATGTAAAAAGTCGTACTAGTCTCAGTTTTTGTTAAAAAATTGTGTAGGATAAGCTGACTCGCTTTTAAGCCGGGCAGCGGAACATCTGCCCTGAATAAACAGACCGACGCAGTAAGTGAGAGAACAATGTCGAATAAACCCTTCCATTATCAGGATCCTTTCCCCCTCAGTCAGGATCGGACCGAGTATTACCTGTTAACCCGCGATTACGTTTCTGTCTCTGAGTTTGAAGGGCAGGAGATCCTCAAAGTTGACCCCCAGGCGCTGACGCTGCTGGCGCAGCAGGCCTTCCACGATGCTTCCTTTATGCTTCGTCCGGCGCATCAGCAGCAGGTTGCCGATATCCTGAGCGACCCGGAAGCCAGCGAGAACGACAAATACGTCGCGCTGCAATTCCTGCGTAACTCGGATATCGCGGCGAAAGGCATTCTGCCGACCTGCCAGGACACCGGCACGGCTATTATCACCGGTAAAAAAGGCCAGCGCGTCTGGACCGGCGGCGGTGACGAAGCGGCGCTGGCGCATGGCGTCTACAACACCTACACCGAAGATAACCTGCGCTACTCGCAAAACGCGGCGCTGGATATGTACAAAGAGGTGAACACCGGCACTAACCTGCCGGCGCAGATTGACCTCTACAGCGTCGACGGTGACGAATATAAATTCCTCTGCATCGCCAAAGGCGGCGGTTCAGCCAACAAAACCTATCTTTACCAGGAAACCAAAGCGCTGCTGACTCCGGGCAAGCTGAAGAACTATCTGGTCGAGAAGATGCGCACCCTTGGCACCGCGGCCTGCCCGCCGTACCATATCGCGTTTGTGATTGGCGGCACCTCCGCTGAAAGCACCCTGAAAACCGTCAAGCTGGCTTCCACCAAATACTATGATGGGCTGCCAACCGAAGGTAACGAGCATGGCCAGGCGTTCCGCGACGTGCAACTTGAGCAGGAACTGCTGACCGAAGCGCAGAATCTGGGGCTGGGCGCGCAGTTTGGCGGGAAATACTTCGCGCATGACATTCGCGTGATCCGACTCCCGCGTCACGGCGCATCCTGCCCGGTGGGCATGGGCGTGTCGTGCTCTGCGGATCGTAACATCAAGGCCAAGATCAACCGCGACGGCATCTGGATCGAAAAGCTGGAGAACAATCCGGGTAAATATATCCCGGAAGCGCTGCGTAAAGCGGGTGAGGGCGAAGCGGTACGCGTTGACCTGAACCGCCCAATGAAGGAGATCCTGGCCCAGCTTTCACAGTATCCTGTTTCAACGCGCCTCTCCCTGAACGGGACAATTATCGTGGGCCGCGACATCGCTCATGCGAAGCTGAAAGAGCGCCTGGACAACGGCGAAGGGCTGCCGCAGTACATTAAAGATCACCCGATCTACTACGCAGGCCCGGCAAAAACGCCTGAGGGGTATGCTTCCGGTTCGTTAGGCCCCACCACGGCGGGCCGTATGGACTCTTACGTTGACCAGTTGCAGGCCAACGGGGGCAGCATGATCATGCTGGCGAAAGGCAACCGCAGCCAGCAGGTGACGGACGCGTGCCACAAGCACGGCGGCTTCTACCTCGGCAGCATCGGCGGCCCGGCCGCGGTGCTGGCGCAGGGCAGTATCAAGAGCCTGGAATGCGTGGAGTACCCGGAGCTGGGTATGGAAGCGATCTGGAAAATTGAGGTGGAAGATTTCCCGGCGTTCATCCTTGTGGATGACAAAGGTAACGACTTCTTCAAACAGATCCAGTCGTCTCAGTGTTCGGCGTGTGTGAAGTAATTCTGTAAATTGCCGGGTGGCGCTGACGCTTACCCGGACTACATTCTCGTAGGTCGGGTAAGCGTCAGCGCCACCCGACGTCAAAAAGAGCGCACAAAGCGCCATAACGTTTCTCAGAAGTCATCAATACTTATCTCTTAAGCATGTGAGCAATCCCATCTTTGTTATCAAGGAGTAAGTAATGACAATGCATCGCCGCGAGAAAGACTCTATGGGCGCCATCGACGTCCCGGCCGACAAGCTATGGGGCGCGCAAACCCAGCGTTCGCTGGAGCATTTCCGCATTTCGACAGAAAAAATGCCCGTCTCGCTCATCCAGGCGCTGGCGTTGACCAAACGCGCAGCCGCCAAAGTAAACCAGGATTTGGGCCTGCTGGATGCCGATAAGGCCAGCGCCATCATTAACGCCGCCGACGAAGTGCTGGCGGGCAAGCATCCCGACGAATTCCCCCTCGCCATCTGGCAGACCGGTTCAGGCACTCAGAGCAACATGAACATGAACGAGGTGCTGGCGAACCGCGCGAGCGAGCTGCTTGGCGGCGCGCGCGGCATGGAGCGTAAGGTTCACCCGAACGATGACGTGAATAAAAGCCAGAGTTCCAACGACGTGTTCCCGACGGCCATGCACGTAGCGGCTGTCATCGCTGTCCGCGAGCAGCTTATTCCGCAGCTCAACGTGCTGAAATCGACGCTTAACGAGAAAGCGCAGGCTTTCCGCGACATCGTTAAAATTGGTCGTACGCATCTTCAGGACGCTACGCCGCTGACGCTCGGCCAGGAAATTTCCGGCTGGGTGGCGATGCTGGAGCACAACCTTAAGCATATCGAACACAGCCTGCCGCACCTGGCGGAGCTGGCGCTTGGCGGAACGGCGGTTGGTACCGGGTTAAATACCCATCCCGAGTACGCGGTGCGCGTGGCCGACGAGCTGGCGAAGATCACCGGGCAGGCGTTTGTTACCGCCCCGAATAAGTTCGAAGCGCTGGCGACCTGCGATGCGCTGGTTCACACCCATGGCGCGCTGAAAGGGCTGGCAGCCTCGCTGATGAAAATCGCCAACGACGTCCGCTGGCTGGCCTCCGGCCCGCGCTGCGGCATCGGCGAGATCAGCATTCCGGAAAACGAGCCGGGCAGCTCCATTATGCCGGGTAAAGTGAACCCAACGCAGTGCGAAGCCATGACCATGCTGTGCTGCCAGGTGATGGGTAATGACGTGGCGGTGAACATGGGCGGCGCGTCGGGTAACTTCGAGCTTAACGTCTATCGCCCGATGGTGATCCACAACGTACTGCAATCGATTCGTCTGCTGGCCGACGGCATGGAGAGCTTTAACGAGCACTGCGCGGTGGGCATTGAGCCAAATCGCGAGCGAATCAGCCAGCTGCTGAATGAGTCCCTGATGCTGGTTACGGCGTTGAACACCCATATCGGCTATGACAAAGCGGCCGAAATCGCGAAAAAAGCGCACAAAGAGGGGCTTACCCTGAAAGCCTCTGCGCTGGCGCTGGGCTACCTGACGGACGCCGAGTTTGATGCCTGGGTCCGCCCGGAAGCGATGGTGGGCAGCCTTAAGTAATCACTGCGCCACATACAGGTGCAGCCGCGGAATAATCAGCTGTAGCGGCTGCGCCTGGGGTTTATAGCGATGCTGAACATTTTCGGCATCGTAGTTCAGCAGTTCCCCGATATCCGGCACTACCGCACCCCGATCGGCATCGTAGAGCGCAATCAGCGGCGTTGGGCAGGCATACTGCACCTGCTTTTGCTGCCCGGCATACCAGACGCGGGCGATAGGCTGCACCTTCACCGGACGCTTTATCTTAAGACGCGTATCAGCCGGCAGGGAGGCAATGCTGTGGTACTCCTGCTCCAGCCGTTCAATCCACTGTTCCCGCGACCACGGGGCAACCGTCCGCGGCGATTTCAGGCTTTTCTCCAGCTGCGCCAGGATCTCATCGCGCGTGAAGTTTTTAATGATGTGCTTGTTGGCCCAGCCGAAGCGCAGCGTGGCGGGGTGGCGCAGTACCGTCAGCGAGCGGTAAGCGTTCAGGGTGATCAGCCCCGGAAGCTGGCGATGCACCCATTCAAAGCGGGCTGCGGGCGCCAGCCCGGACTCAACGGTCACGATCTTCTCGAAGGCGGCTTTCAGCGCATTAATATGCGTAATCTGCGCCTCAATCTCTTCACGCGTTGCGGCATCCGTTTGCAGACAGATGACGCCGGGCAGGCGAACGGCGGCCTTACTGCTGCGATTTTCGGACTGCTGCTGGATGAAGAGGCGGCGATAGTGCTGCAACGTCAGCTCCAGGGCCGCCTTACCAATATGCTGTGTCACCTCAATGGTGTTCAGCGGATCGTGTTCCGCGCCTTTCGCCACGTCGGGCAGGGAAAAGACGCGGGCGGCCAGCAGGCGGCAGCCCTCTAGTTGCCCCGTCAGGGTCAATAACGCCTGCTCTATTTCCCGAAACGTGGTGTTCAGCCTTTCGATGAGATCGTAAGTCGCCATGATCGCCCTTAATTAGTTACAACATACTAAAGGTATAGCACAACACGCCGGGTCAGGCCAGCGTGCGGTTTAGGTCAGGCAGGTACGGGAAGGGGAATGTTGTGATAGATCGGCCAGCTAAAGACGAAACGGGCCCCTCCCAGCTCGCTCGCTTCGCAGCGAACCGTGCCGCCCATCGCCTGGGCAATGGATCGGACAATCGCCAGCCCCAGACCACAGCCGCCGGTAGCGCGGTCGCGGCTGGGGTCGAGGCGCACAAACGGCTCGAAAACCTTCTCACGCTCGGCTGGCTCAATGCCGGGACCATCGTCTTCCACATGCAGAATCGCCTGGCTCCCCTGTAAATCTAAACCTATGCGCAGCGTCGTTTCGCTGTAGCGCATGGCGTTGTTCATCAGATTATCCAGCACGCGCTCCATCAGACGCATGTCCAGCGCGCCGTACGCCCCGGGAGTAATAGTCGTCAGCAGTTTTCGCTGAGGATTAACGCTCTGCACATCGTTAATGTGCGTCTGTAACCAGGCGGGGAGATCCGGCGTACTCAGGTGCAACTCTGTCTGAGGCCGATCGAGGCGGGCATAGGTCAGCAGCTCTTCAATCAGCGCTTCTAGCTGGCCAATATCCCGATTGAGCGCCTGGGATTCCGCATCAGTCAGGTTTTCGCTCATCTCCAGACGATACCGCAGGCGTACCAGCGGCGTACGCAGTTCATGCGCAATGCCGTCGATCAGCTGTTTCTTACTGGCAATCAGGGCGTTGATGTTATCGGCCATCTGGTTAAAGGCAATACCGAGGCGGTCAAAGCTGGAGCCGCTGTCGAAGTGTATGCGCTCAGTGAAATGACCTTCCCCAAAACGCTGCGCGGCGGATTCCAGTTTCAGCATGTCCTGCCAGTGCGGGCGCATCCAGATGAAAACAGGGAAAGCGAGCGAGATGGCAATGAAGCCCAGCAGGGCGAGATCCAGCAGGCGCATCTGGTGCAGGTAATAGAGGTAGGGTACCGGCCCAACGGCCAGGACATAATGGCTGCGGGGAATACGCTGAATGAAAGTGTATTTTTCGTCCAGCGCCACGATGTCTCCGTCGCGCAGGCGCTGCATCGCGGGCGGCGCTAAATCAAAATCCTTCATCGGCTCGATGCGCAGATCAAACGACAGATTCAGATCCAGCTCTTTTAAGGTGCGTGCCCAGTCATGCGGGGGAATTTCACGCAGCTCGCTGCGCATCAGGTAGAGCGAGCTTTTCATCAGGTCGTCCAGGGATTGTCTGCCTGCGCGCTCTGCGGTGAATTTATAGACCAACCCGACCAGCATCGTCATTACCAGGAAGCAGACAAACAGCAGAAGATAAAACTGTACAAACAGCTTTTTCATTAAATATCACCGGAAAATCAAGCAATTAACTATTTTGTTTTTAGCTTCAGGGGCACTATGGGGGCATTAGCATATCCGCCAAAGCGCTGATTCAAAAATGATACCTGATCGCTATCGAGAGCATTTATCCACGCAGAGTATACATGGAAGACCATCTCTGCATTTTCATGACCCATCTGATTCGCTATAAAAGCAGGATTAGCACCTGCCGACAACATCCAGCACGCGTATGTATGACGCAACTGATAGGGGCGTCTGCGGCGAATGCCCGATCGTCTTACCGTAATATCCCATAGTGACACAATAGAACTAACTGAATAGTAGGCTGCCTGCTTGCCTTTCTGAGGTCGAGGCATAAACACAAAGTGCAGTTTCTGCGTTTCCGTTTTACCGAACTCCCGGTGGTGAAAAGTGATTGGTACCTTAGGGGCACTCCCGGTAAGTTCCTTTTGAGCTCGCAAAGCCTCCAGTGCCGGCTCCAGTAACTTTATCGTCCGGTATCCTGCTTCGGTTTTAGGTGGTCCAAACAATCCTTCCTGAGTAAGATTGCGCGCAATGTTAACTTCGCCGGAGTTAAGATCGATATCCTCCCAGGCAAGAGCGCAAAGCTCACCGGGCCGAACGCCGGTGTAAGCAAAAAATTGCCACATGTTTTTTTGCTGAGCCGGAGCAGTCTCTTTCAACTGCTCAAACTCATGCCTCAGAAGCGGGTCTGGTTTTGTTTGACCTTTGCGAAGCCTTTTTATCCCGACATATGGTTGATATGAAATGATTTTATTTTTAACAGCATAGTCGAGGATTTGTCGCAGGATGGCCAGATAATAATCTACCGTTCTAACGGCGCGGCCAGTTTTATTTCTCCTCTTTTCGGGAGCATAGTTAGTCTCGCCAGTCAGTAATTCCTTTCTCCAGCCCAGAATGTCGCTGTTGGTGATAGATGCAACCAGCGTTTCTGGGCCAATTAGTTTTGTTAACGTTCTTACAGCTATCCCATAGCTTCTTGTGGCATTGGGGGAGAGATCGATTTTATGGTTTTCGTGCCAGGTTGCTGCAAGTTCTGCGAACGTCGTAATATTTTTAGATGCATAAAACTTTGCTGCTACCTTTGACTCCGGAAACACGCCCCGGTAGTCAAAAGTGCCCAGCTGAATCTCGCTTACAATTTTGGCCCTTAGATTCCCGGCTTTTTTGAGATTCGAAGCATTTACGATCCATCCTTTCAATGTTTCTCGGCATCTAACGCCCTGAAAGTTGAAACTTATTCGTATCTTATTGTTGTGGATCTCAACACCCGTTGGCATTGCAGCCATTATGCCTCCTTCACAAACCTGTTAATGTTTGGGATGTTGTACCAGACAAGTCCTCGCTCTTCGGAGCAGCTTCCATCCAATGGGATTCTCTTAAAATGAACACCTTCTACCCAGGAGGTTTGGCGATAGCTTTTAATCTGACGATCTGTAAGGCCTGTCTTCTCTTTTAGTTTTGAAGCAACGCCCCATTCTGAATCGTAAATTACCTGCGACATTGTTCACCTCAGGTAACCGGCATGAGTATAGATATGCCGGTCTTTAATCGTTGATATTTCAGTTTCAGTTTGCCTGGCCGGGCAGGGAACGAAGTCGGCGCATGCCGGTCATGGCTGTGGCCACGTAGCTTGCCTTGCAGTTAACCACTTCAACCCAGACCTTCACGCCTTCCACTCTCACCGTATAGGTCTCTTTCATCTTGCTACGTCCATAGTCACCATATCTTTGCTGGTGGGCTGCGAGTGCGATTTCACATGCCTGGCGAGCCAAAGGGGATTGCTTACTGCCTCGATTAATCAGTCGCATTTCTTCTCCTTGAGGGAGGGTTTCCCCTCCCGATCTCGTTAGTCCACGTATTCCGGTTTCATATCCGCCAGGGTGATGCTGAACTGGCCATGCAATTCGTCGCCCAGATGGCGTTTAGACGACGCAAGAACGCGCTCTACCTCTGCGAACCGAGCAGCTGCATCGGGTTCATCTGAAGGCGGCAAGGAATTGATGGCTGCTTCGACTTTGTTCCGTGCATCAACCAGGTAATAACGCTTCACGGCCTTGTTTTTCAGCTCAGTGAACAGGGCAGAACCCAGCGTTGCTTTCACGGTTTCAATATCTGCACGCAGAGCTTTAGCGCTATCCACATCCTGAGCCGCCTCGATGCGATCACGGAAATCATCAGCAAGTGCATCGATGTTTTGAGCTGATTCCTGAGCCGTTTGCGTTGTAGTGACGTTGTCACCTGAAATGTCTGCAAGGCTTTCGTGCTGCGCTGGGGCAGGGTTTACCTCTCGTTCTTCACGGCGATCATCCAGTTCATCGGAGGTATAAACGCCCAGAATCACATCCGGGCAGAACAGTCTCGCCCAGCGCTTGACGGCTAGGTACGCCAGCTGCTGGCGTGGGTCGTCAGCCCAGAGAGTAGAATTTCGGGTACGGGCCTGAGCCAGCAGCAAATCGAGTTCTCTCGGCTGATCTTCACCTTTAAGCGTTGCGCGGATGATGATGCCGATTCCGGCTTCGTCAGCCAGGGTCCAGCCCGGGACCCGGTACTCGCCTTTGTCGCCTTTACGGATATGGAATTTTCCAACGACCTTTTCCCATGGCCCGTACCATTCATATTCAAAACGGCTGGCCAGTACGCCGCTGCGCGAAATGACTGCATTAACCAGCTGCGCTTCATACCCGAGCACACCATTAATCAGGTGCGTCTTCTGTGCTACAGCAAAGGGATTCATCTGCCATTGTGCTGCCTGCATCGCTACGGCCATGCAATCGGCCTGATTGCCCTGAAGATGCTTGGGAACTGTCGCGTTGCCCTGAGCCATGATCTGCGCGAACGTGCTAATGGCGTTCAGATACTGGGAATCGAACAAAGCCACGTTGGAGTTAATAACGGTGTTCTGGTCAGCAACGGAAACGTTTGTGTTATGCATAAATCCCCCTTAAGCCTGAGCGCGCAGCGCTTCGAGGCGGCGTAGGTCGAAGTCGTTCAGTTCGTCGGTGTAATCGTCGATGATTGGCGCTGGCCATTCCCCTGTGTCGAAGCCGGTTGCTATAGCGCGCATTGCTTTTCGGTACTCGAGCATGCCCAGTTCCAGAAGGTCTGCGGATGCCTCGATGATGGCGATCCAGTGATAGTTCTCGTCTTTGTTGACGAAAATCCAGAAGAACTGGTCCAGCGCCGCGGTTTCGCAGTACATAGCCGCGCTCAGGTGATAATCACGTTCAATGATTTCCCGGTGTAGCCTGGCGCGCAGGCTTTCCTGCTTAACGTTCCACATGCTGATGGTTTTCAGGTCAGCACCAATACGCACGCCGTCCAGGTCGATCTCAAGGTCAGGGCGTACACGCACTTCTAAACCTGTTTCGTCGTCAAAGCCGAAGTAACTCACTTCAACGGCGCGGCTTGGATGTGTCAGCAGCATGCCGGCGGTCGGGTGCGCCAGGAGTGCAGATTGAATTGCCCGCGCTGTGGCCAGTTGCTGGCGGGTAACCAGAATCTTTTCGCCAGGGTTGTCGCGCCAGGCATCCAGCAGTTCGTCGGCGAATATGGCATCGGGCTTAACCGACTTAACTGCCTGGATCATGTCTGCTTTAGTGCCGGACACTTTCAGCGGCGTCGGTTTCTGCGCTTCCTGTGCGACCAAATCAGGATTGATGATCGCTAATTGCTCGAGTAGCGCATCACGGCTGCCGTTGGTTTTAACCGGCACGGGCAGGGTGGCGTTGTACTCTTTAATGCATGCCTTCATTGCCGTTGCTGTCTGTTTATGGCCTTCTTCAATACGCTGGTAGTCAGCTGGGAGAGCCATATAGCTTTGAGCCGTTTCTTCCAAGCTCGCGCCAAGCGGCACTGGAGCGGGAAGGGATGCGTTATGTTGTTCAAGCAACGCTTTAATCTCGTCAGCACTCAGCAGCGCCGGCAGGCTGGCGTTGTACGCGTCGATGAACTCGCGCAGGGTTGCGGTGGTGGTGAAAGCATCCTCCGGGATCTCCGGTTCTAAGCTGAACTCTGCTTCGAGGTTTTCCGGCTGCAATGCAAGGGCATGCACCAAGTTGCCCATGTCCAGCACTTTTGATGCTATGCGAGGGATAGTTTTAGCTACATGGCGCGCATTGAAGTACATCAGGCTGACGCGGGCATCTTTCACCTGAGTTGAGCTGATGCCGTTTGCTGCGTGATAAACATCATTCGGCAGACCTTCGTAGCGGCCAGGTTCGAAGTAGGCCGGGTATTCGATTACTGGCTCTGACTGTTGCTCTTCCGGCGCTATGGAATCTGTCTGCGTATTAGCTGCATAAGCGCCTTCGCCTGGTTGTACCGAATCAACATCTTCGTCTTTCTCTGGCTTAGCCGTTTCCATCTGCACATCGCTGGTGGTCTCCGCTGTGTATTTCGTGTTTTCGACTTCATTTGAGGAGGTATTGACGACCGGTTCGGTATTTCCACCCATCAGGCCATCGATGGAGAACACGCCGCTGCCGAGATTTTCAACCTGCGGTTGTTCAGCTGGGGCTTCAGTCTCAACTACAGGAGTAGGCAACGGCAGTAATTTCACAGCAGAGTTAAATTCAGCCGTCATGGTTTTATTCACAAACTCAAGATGAGCCGCTGGCGTGTGGTGGATGTTATCTGGCGCGATGCGGATCAAGTTGAAGATTGCCGCACGGTTAACCGCCAGTATGCCGGGCTGATTACGCAGGATGGCGCTCCATGATTTCCATGGTTCTTCTTTCTTCGCCACGATTTCTTTGGCACGTCGTAACACGCTCGAAGGAATTTCGAAGTGGTGGAAGTCCATAGGCAGTAGGGCGCATGCGATCTCAAGATCGAGAGTGTCCAGAGTGTGATGCGCGCCTTCGCCGCGATCCGTTACATAGCCGCCGTCGGCATTGGTACCAGAATCGGTGCGCTGAACATTACTAATGCGGTTACCGGCTGCCCATTCGCGAACGAGAATGCCGCGGTCAATGTAATCAGTCGCCGCCCAGATTCTGGTGAATCGGAGAACCAAAGCGAGTTCGTGACGCTTCTCCTGGCTGAACACTTTGCGAATGGCGTCGGTGTAGCGCCACAGGTCTTTGGTATCGTAACCCTTCACCTCTTCGCAGTTTTCTGCCGCCAGCAGCAGGTTCTGGACATAGCTGTTGTCAGTGTCCATTTCCAGCGCGCTGATACCTTCGTATTCTTCGCGGGTTAAGTGGTGGCGCAGTTCGTCGGCGGTGAACTGAGCGAGTAGCTGCTTGCGAAATGGCATACGAACGACCGGATAACGTGTGGTTTCGTCATCATTCTCGTCAATCTGAATACCGTTTTCAGGTTCTGGAACCTGATCGGTTGTAAAATCGGCGTCGCTGGTTCTTTCTGATTTGAGCAGAGTAAGCTTTCCGTTCCTCCATTCTCTCACTACCTCATTACGGTCGCCGGCATCAACTCTCAACCAGTCGGCCATGAAAGCAGTAAGTAGCTTTACTTCGTGCTCTTCATCTGGCGCGAAGACCTGCTTAATCGCCTGAACCATTTTCCACTCAGCGTTCAGGCTGAGTTCGGCAACTTCAGGGATGTCGTTCTTCGCCAGCAGCAGATTCTGGAGATAGGTGTTGCCTTCATCCAGAGACATTTCGCTGGCAGCCAGTTGCTGCTCTTTAGTGATGTGTGACTGGTATTTGTCGCTGGTCAGGTGGACGGCATAACGTACCGCTGGAGTGCGGTTTTCAAGCGGGATACTCTCGTCGATAGTTTCGACTTTAACGGTCGTTTCCGGTGCGGCAGTTTTGTCCACGGGGCCAGCCGACTCAGCACCAGCCTTTGGTAGCCAGGTACGTCCATCGTCCTGAAGTTTGTAGCGTTTGCACCAGGTGTAATCCACTGTGCTTTCTTCCGGGAGGTCGTCGAAGACCGGAAAATCGGTGCGAACCGGTTTGGCGTAATCCTTACCGCGTCCGGTTTCAATACCAGCATCTTCCAGCTCAACATCGAGCTGTAGGTTTGCACGGGCTTCTGATTTAGCAGTGAACCAAATCACTGCGTCTTCTTTGCCAGATTTCTGCGTAGCCTTCACTACATAGAAAAATTCCATGTGAGATCCTCTTTTTTGGATGTAAGATCCCCGGGCCAGAGATAGCGCCCATTGGGTGAACTTTGGTTTTTTAAGTAGTTTTCCGGTGTAACTTTGGTCGGGAGCACCGGACGTACGGGCCGCCTTGCGCGGCTTTTACGTTATGCCTCGTGGGCCATCTGGTCGTACGAAGCGCAACGTTCAGAGCAGTATTCTTTTTCTTTGCGCGCCAGCTGTGCGCCGTTGCGATAGAGAAGGGTACTTTTGACTACTTTCTCCGGTTCAACCGGCTTGCCGCAGTACCCGCATTTCGTGGAGTTACACATCTGGATTCCCCTTTTGCGCCAGCAGGTAGCACAAGCGGCGAAGAATCACTTCGAATAAGTTAAGTTTTACGGCTTGTAGCCGTCCTGGTTTGCGTGCGAAATCAATCATTCTCACCTTCGTTTGCCTTATCGCCGGCCAGCGGAACGTTTACACCTGATGCGCGTTAATGTCTCCACCTCATCCGACTGTTCGTATGCCGTCGGCGGCTACTTCGTGGGCGTCCTGCCTTGGTGGTTTGTAGTGCGTCTTGGTGATAATGATTAAATCACTGGTTTACAGTTATGTCAATCACAAGTTTGTTTTGGGTGTAAATCTACAGTTTACATTTCGATTTTTGTGAAGATAACGATGTGAGGAAGGCAAAAGATATTGAGCTCAGGAGGGAGGAAATGAGTGATGGATTTTGCTTAGCGGTTCAGGGTAAAAAAAACCCGGCCTGGGCCGGGTTAGTAAATTATGCAGTGAGAATAAGAATACGGTCGGCTAACTTGTCGAACTGATAAGCAAATTGGTCACGGCTTTCCCGCATGGTGTTTAATGCATGACCAAATTGGCCTGCTTCGGCAATTTGTTGATTCGTTAACGAGAATACAGGTGTTGATAAACGTTGGCTAATAGCTATCAACGAGTTGAAGTCAGAAATATGGGCCAGATTATAGGCAGCTAATTCTGATTCAGTCTGAGTTAACGCCTCTTGTACTTTCTCTCTTGGCATAACACAGTTTAATTCTGTTAACTGAGGAACCAAAATATTATCTACGGCTTGGCTAATGTTATCAATCCATTTCTCAAAGGACTTCGCTGGAGAACCGTTACGAGGTCGATATCTTTGCTGGATCGTCCCTAAGAATTTAGGACTGTTTCCAATCGACCTGGCTGCACTTGCATGCGATTCATTTTGTTCTTTGAAATTACGGATTTCACGATACCATTTCAGTATATTAGTCGAAAGTGAACTTACAGCTTGCCAGCAGAAGAAGTCCGGAGCAGTAGGGACAATAAAGTAATCACTAGACATAAGCATTACTTCATTTAAACCGCCAACATTCGGGCTAAGGTCGTACAAAATATAATCAACTTCATTATGCGCAGCTACAAGTTGCAACAGTTTAGGAAGGTTGCCAGGAATATTTCTTGTTGCAGGGATACCTGCAGCGATCTTAAGGGAAACACTGATTTGCGAGTCAAGATCCGAGACGCTTAAATGCCCCGGTAAAAGGAAAAGATTATCATTTAATGTTGGAGTTAGCTTTCCTTTATCTTGGGAAAGATAAGTCTCCGGTTGACCACCATTTATGAGGTAATCGACAATTGGTCCCATCGTCAAGTTTTCACGACTCTCGTAAAAGCTTTCAAGGCCTTCGTCCATTTTCTCAAAACCCAGAACCATTCCACTTAGGTTGCACTGAGAATCCAAATCAACCATTAAGACTTTCTTGCCTTTGCTTGCAATGCTCCATCCTAGATTGAAGGTTGTAGTCGTTTTACTTACTCCACCCTTGTGGTTGAAAAAACAAATTGACTTAGGCAAAGTCACATCTCCAGAAGTACGCTGTGTAGCCATAATTAGTTCCTTAATTATATCACTAAACAATCTATTTTTCAGATGAAGCGATTCACTGCTCGGAATATCTCAACAACGTTGAAAGCAATGACATTCAAGTGTTTGTTTGTGTTGGAGTAATCAGTGACATCTACATAGAAGGTTGTTAATCACTCTCCATTATTTCTTAAACGGCCTTTCATATACTTCTCATACAATTCATCAAGTTCTTTAAGACGAAGCGCAAAGATGCGAAGCATATTTTGCTTTTCTTCTTCAGGAAGTTGGCGATAGAGCTCAAGCAATCGTTGTTCGTCAGGTTTGATGCCATTTTTTTCGCCGACGTCCTCACCGAGAAGCCAGGCAACCGATACTCCTACTGAATCTGCAATAGCAAGTGCGGATTTCTTACTAATTACGCCTTTTTTGAACCAGCCGTTAACGGCCTGAGGAGTGACTCCGGCTATGCGCGCCATATCTGCTTTGGTGATGCCTCGGTTAGTGATTTCTGTGAGGCGATCCACCAGTACTAAGTTGGGTTCTTCTTTTCTCATATCGGCATTGTAAATATTTGGTTTATACATGCAATACACTCAAGGTTTGCATTTATTGTAAATCTGTGGTTTACTCTGGCTTTTAATATGAAGGTGAAGAAAATGTCCGCACTTGATAAAGCAATTAGAGCTGCTGGGTCTGCCAGGAAACTAAGCACTGCGCTTGGAGTAACAAGTATGTCCGTAAGCCACTGGAAGAATCGTGATCACGGGGTGGTACCTCCGCATTTCATTTTTCCCATTTTCAAAATGACAGGCGTAACTCCGCATGAACTACGTCCAGATCTCTATCCAAACCCCACAGACGGTTTACCTAAACAGGAGCCTTAACAATGCAAACTGTTTCATTTCAACAGAGTAGCAGAGCTTCCTCTAATCCCCTGATATTCCAGTGTCATCAAAGCGAATCGGCAGCGCGGGATATTGATCATCGCGATATCTGCTCTGCGGTCCGGGCTTGGGCTGCATCAGAAGGGCGAGTATCTGTTGCGCTTCAAATCCAAGAAGCGGCGGAAGAACTTCAACTTAATGGTGTGGATTTCTCAGGCCAGGCCGATGTCTGGAACGTGAAGCTGTTCCGCTGGCTCGACAACAAAGAAGATTCCGCTTCGTATCGAAAGAACGTCGAACAACTCGTGCCCGCGATCATGTCTGTCTTACCGCTTCGATACCGCGACCGTGTCGTTAAAAACGACTCGTTTGCCTACCGCATGGCCAGGTTGGAAAAAGAAGTCAGTGAGGCGAAGCAAGCCCTGATGCTCGATGCACCAAAGAAGGAAAAGCTGAAGGAGTTAGGCGAGGGGATTTTCGAAATGTTCAGAGTCGACCCTGACCTAACTGCGCCGTTAATGGCGATGGTCACAACCATGCTGGGGGCAATGTGAAGAATTCAGAAAAGGCGAAAGCCGGTCTGCGCTAACAGAACCGACTTTCAGGTGCAAAAGTGGCTAACGATTGCGGAGATAAGTATGTCAAACACAGCTGAAATTATCAATTTCCCCCACAGAACCGAACAACCGGGAGGTCGTATGGCCGACCTGTCGAACGGGTATACCAAGGTCGCTAACGAGATCCAACAGCTTAAGCCTCGTCTGAGAATGTCAGGCCGGGAATGGCAATGTTTTGAGGCGGTGATCTGGCTTACCTACGGCTGGAACAAGAAGCAGGACCGCGTTACGAACACGGTGATTGCTGAGCTTACAGGGCTGAGTGATTCGCATGTTTCTGATGTGCTCAAATCGCTCGCTGAACGCAAAATTATCTTTAGTCAAAAGCAGGGCGTGATGAAAACAGTTGGTATAAATACTGACCTTTCCGCCTGGATTTTAGACAAACCGAAAACGGGAAAAGTCTTCCCGAAATCGGGAAAAGTGTTACCGAAAACGGGAAAAACCTTCCCGGAAACGGTAGACACCCAAGACTATAACAAGAACAATATTAAAATATCCTCGTCTCGGAATTCTGACGAATCCCGAAACCAGAAAACTCAAAAGTTTCTCTCTCGCCATCCAGAAGCTGCCGCCGGGATATACACCCCGGCAGGTAAATCATGGGGATCCGCTGACGACCTCAAGGCCGCACGCTGGATTTACGACAGGCTTCTCACTGTCAACGCATCGCTATCTGAACCCAACTGGGCTGAATGGGCAAACACCATCAGGCTGATGCGTGTTCAGGACATGCGAACGCACTACGAAATCTGTGACCTGTTCCAGTGGGCCAACCGGGATGAGTTCTGGAAAGACAACATCCTGAGCCCTTCGAGTCTGCGCAAGCAGTGGGATCAGCTCACCACCAAACGGCTGCGCGCAACCGGAACGGCAAAGCTATCCCGGGGCGGTATCGACCTGCATAACACCGACTGGATTGACGGGGTGCTGGAATGAAAAACCTCGCAGAGAGCATTCGCGATTTTGACCGGGAACAGGCTCGCCGGGTAGCGCACAACATGCCTGAGCAGTACACCGAACGCGAACAAACGCAGCAGGTGGCTCAGATTATCAACGGGCTGTTCGTACAGCTGGCGGCCGCGTTCCCGGCAAGCCTGGTTAATCGCAGCCAGGAAGACGTGAACGAGATCCGCCGTCAGTGGGTGCTGGCGTTCAAAGAAAACAGGATAACCAGCATGGAGCAGGTTGAGGCTGGCATGCGAATAGTTCGGAGACAGGAGCGTCCATTCCTGCCGTCGCCAGGCCAGTTCATCAAGTGGTGCAGGGAAGGGCGCTGCGTGCTGGGGATCACCACCGCTGACGTAATGGCTGAATACTGGAAGTGGCGTAAGCTGGTGTTTCGTTACCCTAGCAGTGAGCAATATCCTTGGCCTAAGCCGGTTTATTACCACATCTGTCTTGAGCTGCGGCGCCGCGGAACTGATGGCCAGCTCAGTCACAAAGAGCTTGAGCGTGAAGCCAGCGACATCCTAGATCTGTGGGAAAAGCGGGTGCTGGCTGGGAAGCCTATTCCTCCAGTTCGTCGGGCGTTGGCTGCACCAGTTGCTCCGAAGGGGCCGACACCGGCGGAGCTTTTGAAAGCTAAATATGCTCGCTTGAAAGCTGGTGGCAGAGCATAGAGATGCAATGGTCCGCTTTGAGCGAAAAGCGGACATACTTGAAACAAGTGGATCATGCATGTGCATCAGAATCCTCTGGCATCTCCTTTAGCATTTGCGTGACCGGAATGACATTCTCAAGGTTTATTTCTTCGCCAGTATTTTCATCCAGTAACCCTAAACGCACAGGCATGCCAGTATCTTTATTGACAAAACGCAGTGGCACATTTTTCCAACCTGATAAATTCCATTTCGTGCCAATTTTCGCCATTGCCAGAATAAGCCACGCCATATCAGTGCCTTGCTCGGTAAGACAGTATTCGTAGCGATCTGGGCGAGTTTGATAGCGCTGTTTTCGGACCAAACCATTTTGTTCAAGATTTTTTAAGCGGTCGGAAAGAGTGGAGTTAGTGATGTTGCTGGATTTTTGCAAATCATTGTAACGATTTTTGCCAAGCATTAAATCACGCAACAGTAAACCCGTCCATTTGTCGCCGAGTACGCTAAGTATGTCGGCAACGGGACAGGCCATATTACTAAAGTCATTTGATCTCATAGTTTTTTCCTTTCACAAATCCTGTTGTGCTGGATGATAGCAAATTCGCCTGGATAACTCTAATAATTGGAGCTTGACTAACTCCGATAATTGGAGTTACATTTTAGTCACTCCTATAATGAGAGCAACAAAAGTAAAGATGACAACCTGTTGAAGAGGATATAAAAATGAGCAATAAAATCTTGATTACTGGCGCAGGCGGAGCAGTTGGTTCGGTGAGCGATTTGATTATTAAAAATTTGGTGGCAAAAGGCCACGACGTTCGTGCTTTTATGCGTCCGACCAATAAAAAAGATACAGAAATCGAAGCGTTAGGCGCAGAAGTCATCAAAGGCGATCTGCTAAACTTACACGATGTAGCCAAAGCCCTGGAAGGCGTGGATATAGTCTATTTCAGTATGAGCCTAAGCCCCTATTATTCTGACGCTTATATCATTTTGATGGAAGCATGCCGTAAGCAAAGAAAGATTAAGGCGCTGATTAACCTATCCGAATATGAACAAAGTTTTATGGGCTACGACGTTATGGTTCAGGATCCAGCCGCTCGTACTCGTTACATCGGCGGCGGCGTCAGCGACTGGTCACCACAGCAGCGAGCGCATTGGGTCAGTGAACGTGCACTGGAATGGTCTGGACTTCCTCACGTGAATATTCACGCCAGTGTGTTTGTTGAAAACCCTATTTTCAGTTGGTTTTCCCTGGGAACGGTGGTACAGAAACATGTGTTCGAAGCGCCTTTTAAAGAAGAAAAAATAGCTATTATTACCGCCTATGATTTAGCCGAAGCTGTGGCAAACATTATTAATAATGTGGAAGGCCATATTGGAAAATCATATACCTTGACCGGTGATGAATTAATTGATATGGCAGGGCTTGCACAAATATATAGCGAAATTTTTGGCTTCGATGTGCAACACCGTTACATCGACAAAGACGAATGGGCAGAAAAATACCTCGGTATTTTACGCGAACAAAACCAACTGCACACAGAAGCACACTTAAAAAATTTGCTTAAATTACTCACCAGTCCAAAATATAACGGCCATATCACCCGCGACTTAGAAAAATTACTGGAACACAAGCCTAAAGGTATTCAATACTCTCTCGAACACCTGCCAAGAATTACAGAAATTAAGCAGCAGCTGACAAAATTGTAATAGCTTTATTAGAGTGTAAGAAGCAGCCTGCAAGAAAACATATCTAAGAGGTGGAATCTTTTATTATCTGAAAAAGATTCCAATATATCTTGTAAAATCAAATGATATTGATATCCAGGCTGGAGTCGCGTTGTCTGATGTCAGTTTAACGTCCGCTTCTGGCACAAAGCTGACATTCCAGCCTGTGTATGACCGTAAAAACTACCTCCACGTGATAAGCCGCTTCGGGTAATGACGAGGCGCTTTTGTGACATGCTGGAAAACCAACCTAGATGTTTACTGAAAGCCTCATTGCCGTCAGGCTAAACGATCCTAAGAATTTTCAAGGCGAAATAAACATATAAGTCTTCTCCACGTGTGCTATAACCGAGTTTGAAATCGCCACCACTGGCTGTAAAGAGGCATCTCATGAAACTGCGCATCACAAGAGCAATCGGCCTCAGCAAGTTCTCGCCACGTTGGGTTAAGGTTATCTGTTTACGATTGACTAAAAACGATATTGAGCGCTCCCTCAACGCTCTGCTGACCAACATCGATGAATCTGCTCTCTCTCCGGATCAATTGAAAGCATTGAGGGAATGTTTTGATAAAATTAACCTTGCAAGGGGGAAGGGGATGAAGGCCTGATCCCCTAAAATGCTGACCTTATGATGATTTGAAGGCTTACTTCTTATTCTTCAATGATATTTGTCGAAATCTAAATTTTCTAAGCTACAGAATTTTATTGGTGGTAATGATGGAAAAGGGCTTAAAGCTAGAGCAAATCAAAAGCTGGAATGATTTTAATAAGAAAGACAAACACTATATGCGTCATCGTTAGCGGTTTTTCTTAAGATTGAAGTATAAATTGAATAGGGATGACAGGGTACGGCATTTCTCCAGACAGAAAGAGTAGCGCGTGAATTTGGTACTCTTCTCAGGCAAATTTAAAACATCGTTGAATTGTAAATTTCCTCAGTAAATCGCTGACAAATCTAATCTTGCTTAATGTCTCATAAGGGTTCACTATGTGTCCTCGGTTTGGCATACAGACCTTATGAAAGCAGTTTTAGTAAAGCAGTCCTCATTTCAAGTGTTATCCTTAGATACTCTTCTGCATGAGCCTTCTCCAAATTGCCCAGTAAGTCCTCATTTGCAATCAGGCCATGTTCGCCACAAGTTGTGGCTCAAGAAAATTAAAGGACGTATCTATGTCAAATAAAATGACTGGTTTAGTAAAATGGTTTAACTCTGAAAAAGGCTTCGGTTTTATTAGCCCAACTGATGGTAGCAAAGATGTTTTTGTACATTTTTCTGCTATTCAGAGTAATGATTATAAAACGTTGGATGAAGGCCAAAAGGTTGAGTTCTCGATTGAGAATGGAGCCAAAGGTCCGGCAGCTGCTAACGTTATTGCGCTGTAATACCTGAGAGTGACCTGAACACTTACGACAGCGATGACGGTACAAGCCTGAGCAGATAAGTGAAAGTAACAAGAAACCCGCCCTGAGCGGGTTTCTTACGTTTCGTGCATGGAATGCAACAGAGTATGAGCGTACTTTTTACGTCAACTGCTGGAGTGAAAAAACGAAACCGAACAGTGCTAACCCAACGATTGCGACAAAAAGAAAGCCAATTAGTAATTTACAGCCCAACATCTTTCCTCCATAGCTCTCCTTCATAGCCTTGAACGATATTAGTATTAATGATTCAGAGATCAACCGACATGCATGATTTTCAGTGAAAGGGCCGTACAGAGCTTTTGAGCGGGAATCAAAGCCAGCCTATGCTCTTTTAGGCCCTTTGTTTAGACCTCAGGTTTGCATTTCTACTCTTAAAGCGTTGCAAAATCCGTGAGATACGTTTATAAATTAGCTGTATATACATACAGTAATTCATTGCGGAGGGAAAAATGAAAATCGTGTTAACCATTGATCGCATGAAGAAACTTCCTTATGGAGCTATACCTGCACTTGAGTCAGAACAGTATAAAAGACTCAGTAAGCAGTTCGATGATTGCCAGCTAACGATCAAGCGTGCCAGCAATGATGGGCTGACTGTTTTTGGAGGTGACAATAAAGAGGTCGAAAATATCGTGCAGAAGACCTGGGAAAGCGCGGACGAGTGTTTTTATTAATCGCGTGAATTTGACTGGAGCAGTTTCAAAGAGTATCGCTGTTTGCGTTCCCCTGGCTGTTCCCGATTACTGTTTACCGCGTCAATAAGTCGCTCTGGGGGAAATAGTGTGTAGTGCAGATGCCTTTAATGCAGATGATCAATGGTACGACGTGGTCAGAAGGGCCGATAAAGCAGTTATCTATAGCTTCTCCGCGGAAGGGAGATATCTGGTTTATCGAGTAAATGGAATAGTTTCATTACGACCGTTACTCGAAGAAGAAGAAATATTCACTCTCAACGGGTTTATGCAGTTTGCAGAAAGACTGGGGTACCGAGTTACACCACCGTCTGATATTATTCTTTCATAGGCCTGAACAACCTATACCTGATGCGCCACGGAGAGAACCATGGCGCTAGAATTACAGCTTATCAAACACCATTCAGGAATACTGATCCCGGCTACGCCCGAGACCAGCGATATTCTACAATCTAAAACCCGGCTCGGCGATGTTCTTGTTGCCGAGTTCAGGTGGGTACGAAACCCGGCTTTTCACCGGCGCTTTTTCGCGCTTCTCAATCTAGGTTTTGAATACTGGGAACCAGCCGGCGGAGCTATCTCGAGTAACGAGCGGAAGCTGATCACCGGGTACGCCAAGTTCCTCGCTTCTTATGGTGGGAATGAAGGGGCGCTGATCGATGCTGCTGAGCAGTATCTGGAACAGGTTGCTTACCGGCGTGTCACGAATGGCATTAGCCTGTGCAAATCCTTTGATGCTTACCGCGCCTGGGTGATCGTCGAGGCAGGGCACTTTGATGCCATTCAGCTACCTGACGGAACACTTAAAAAGCATCCTCACAGCATCTCATTCGCGAACATGGACGAAATCGATTTCCAGCAGCTCTATAAATCCGCGCTCGATGTCCTCTGGCGCTGGGTCCTGTCCCGTTCATTCCGCAGTCGTGATGAGGCAGAAAATGTCGCCTCTCAGCTGCTTGGCTTCGCGGGGTGACGGGAATGAAGAAGACCTGGTTCCATCATACCGATTGCACAACCCAGCAGGCCGACGAGCTGGTTAAGCGTTACAAATCGCGCGGCGTGCGAGTAGAGCGCAGCCTTAACCAGGATTACGTGACCTGGACTGTCAGTGCTTTCCTTCCGACATCTAACACACCAGCGCGCCCGGACAGCCGCTGGCGAAACCGGATGTGGGGGTGAACGTGAAGACATACCAAATCACTTTGCCCTGGCCACCGAGTAACAACCGGTATTACCGGCACAACCGGGGGCGTACACACATTAGCGCTGATGGCGTCGCGTACCGCTATGCCGTGGCCAGTGTCATTCAAAGCGCCAGGCTAAACATCCGAACGGCTGCACCACTCAAAATCCGAATTGAATGTCACATGCCCGACCGCCGGCGCCGCGATCTGGATAACCTGCAAAAAGCTGCATTCGACGCTTTAACCAAGGCGGGATTCTGGCTGGATGACTGCCAGGTAGTCGACTATCGAGTTGTGAAGATGCCTGTTGTTAAGGGCGGGAAATTAGAACTCACCATTACTGAGCTGGAGACCGCATGAATCTTGAAAATACCCTCAAATATCACTTCGCCAAATCGACAATGATTAGCGTCACTCCGCGTGCTACTGCGTCAGACTCATTAACCGGAACGGATATTTTGGCCGCTATGGGCATGACGCAGGAACGGGCCGCCATGGGTTATAGCGCTTTTCTCGGGAAGATGGGGATCAGCAATAATGACCGGGAGAGGGCGATCGAATTGTTGGCCCAGTACGCGCTGACCAAATGTGACCGGGTTGCGGCATTACAGAAGCTTGATGTAGAGATTAAACCAATGGTAATGCACCAGCTGGCCACCATCGCGTTCGAGGACTATTCCCGCAGCGCCGCCAGCGTGAAGCAGTGCGATGGCTGCAATGGGGAAGGGTTTGTTGATGCGGAGGTTTTCAGCACGAAGTCTCACACTCCGGCAAAAGAGAAGAAGTTTGTGAAGATGTCTTTGCTCATGGGCGTCAAAGATGTTCGACCTTCTGAGTTTGAGATTCGCAGACAGGTCAGGGAGATAGCGCGCGTTCTGTGCCCTCAGTGTAAGGGTAGGAAGGTAGTAAGTTGCGCCTGTAGAGATTGTAATGGTCGCGGGAAAGCCATTAATCAGGCTCTTACAGAACGGCAGGGCGTTCCGGTTTTAAATGATTGCAAGCGCTGCGGCGGACGTGGATATGAGCGTATCCCCTCAACTAAGGCTTATGCTGCGGTGTGCCAGGTAACGGATGCAATCAGCCTCGATACCTGGAAGAAGTCTGTTAAGCCATTTTACGATCAGCTCATAACCAAGTTTAACATCGAAGAGGCATGGGCTGATGCACAGCTCAAGCAGATAACAAAATAGGGCGTGAATTTATCGTGAGCTATTTACTTTTCCCGAATCTGTGGTAATTTTGCTCTAACGATGGGGTTTATGTATCCATAGTTAAAAATTCTGAACCTCGCTACGGCGGGGTTTTTTGTTTCTATGTAAATAGTAAATTAAATGTATCTTTTAAGCACCATGCCACGTAGAGTCGTCGCGTGGTGAATCCCCCTAAGCGGTGGGGCGGCTAGGCAAAACCAGTCGGGTTTATGGAACGCGGTTCTGTGGTCTAGCGCAGAGTCACCGGGAGGCACCCGGCACCACAACTTTAATTTCCTTATCTTTAGGCTGCCCAGTCTTTTTGCGTTATGGCCTACCTTTTGCGCAACCAGCTCAACCTAGAATGAGTTTGTGTTTACGATGGCACTAAGAGTTTTCTTAAAAAAATCGGGAGGCACAAATCATTTGGCGTTTGTTTCATCAAAGAATCTATCTTTCTATAGGCATATGATAATGCTCTCGATACTGAAAACACTGGGCGGGGATACACCCGCTTCGCAGAGACAACTGCATGACCCATGACCAGCAGCTCATTGCTGGTCTTTTTTTGCCGCCATTCGCTCAACTGGAAAGAGCTCGGCGCTTTTACATTTGTTGTTCAGGGTTCGAATCCTCGATGGCGGACCAGAAAATTACTTAATTAACGATTTAGTATTTCTAAAACCATCACCTACACTGCTGCCATATAATCAAATCCTCACACTGAGGAGATAGCAATGAAAGAAGGTTTCTACTGGATACAGCACAACGGCATAGTGCAGGTAGCTTACTACACCGACGGTATCACTGAGGACCTTGAAACGGGCCAGACAATAACTGGTGTCTGGCATCTGACGCGAGGCGATGATATTTGCGATAACGGCGAAGCAGAAGTAATCAGTGGACCGCTACCAGCACCACTTTGAGCACTGATAGCTAATTTTCAATTAACTGTTATCTATAACATCCCGCGCCACTTGCCTCGTCGCCAATGGACGGCGGTAAGTTGGAAATATCCGCGAGGTCAGGCTAGTCACTTTAAGCCTCGGCATTCAGCCGGGGCTTTTTCGTTTATGCAATCCATTCAGAGTGCTTGTGAGTAAAGGCACTGCACCACATAACCCGGTCCATACGCGAGGGTCTTGAACTGAATTGTTCGTATCAACTCTGGTTAAATTCAATAAGATATGGAAAAATATCTATTTAATTGTCATTTGGTGATTTTTTGTGATTTATAGAGTGTTATTTGTGTTCTTTGTGGTGCTCTCTGTTAGTGGGTGTGTACAAAAAACTTTAGATGATCGTATTGCAGAAGCGAAGGAAAAATATGCAGCTCAGTCTGGAAAGCATGGTGGTTCGATAGACCCTTCCGCTCAAAAAGTTAATCCATTAGTTAGATTAGAGTGCAGCACAAAGGTTGGCACTAAAATTTCTACATTGATGGATGGACCATCTCAGATAGTTACTATCAATGGTGCTGTATTCCGTTATGTTGACAGCTTTGATGATTCAGAAGGTAAGAATACGTTAATGTTTGGCCGGCTATCTAATGGCGAAAAGTATGCATTATTTATTCAACCGGATAGCGTTCCAGTAATGCTCACCATCTATAGCCAGAAAAAAGGCGCAATAAGATTTTCATGCAAACCTTACTCTGAATAACACACTCCATATCATGAAAAGGCTTCGCTTTTGCGAGGCCTTTTCTTTTTTAGGACCACGGGAATCATCCTCTACATGCCTTTTTGTTAAATCGTCCCGAGAGTCTGAACTTTTTCAAACAAACAGCACCCGCTAACAACGCGAGGTGAGAGCATGAATCGAATGGAAAAAATCACAACGGGTATTGCATACGGCGCATCTGGAGGGGGAACCGGATACTGGTTGCTTCAGCTTCTCGATAAAGTTTCCCCCTCACAATGGGCGGCAATTGGTGTACTAGGTAGCCTCATGTTTGGTTTGCTGACGTGGTTGACGAGCCTGTATTTCCAAATAAAGGCGGACCGCCGCAAAGCTGCGCGAGGTGAATAATGTCGAATAAATCAAAACTCAGCGCAGCAGTGTTGGCGCTAATCGCGTCAGGGGCATCTGCACCAATCATTTTCGACCAGTTCATCAGCGAGAAAGAAGGCAATGCGCTGGTGGCCGTTATTGATCCGGGTGGGGTCTGGTCTTTATGTCACGGCGTGACTGTCATCGATGGCAGGCGCGTTGTTAAAGGCATGACAGCCACAGAAGAACAATGCCGCAAGGTTAACGCTATTGAACGCGATAAGGCATTAGCCTGGGTTGATCGCAATATCAAAGTGCCTCTGACAGAGCCGCAGAAGGTAGGTATCGCATCCTTCTGCCCGTACAACATAGGTCCGGGTAAATGCTTCCCTTCGACCTTCTACAGGCGCATCAATGCAGGTGACCGCATAGGTGCATGCGAGGCAATCCGCTGGTGGATTAAGGACGGTGGACGTGATTGCCGCCTGACTAAAGGCCAGAAGAATGGCTGTTATGGGCAGGTCGAGCGGCGCGATCAGGAAAGCGCGCTGGCGTGCTGGGGGCTGGACCAATGAAAATTAATACGGGTCTAGTCGGCGTTGTCGTTATTGCTGGTCTTTCGGTCGCGCTCATTAAGAGTTGCTCAAACGCTAGTAGCCTTCAGAGCGATAACGACGTTCTGCGAAGCGACAACTCTTTGCAGAGGCAGGCGATAGCCACCCAGGCATTCAACTTCAATCGATTCAATCAGGTCGCAGAACAAGCCAACAGGCTCAACTCCCTGATCGACACCAGCACCGAAGAAACCATAATCGAATACCGGGAGATTCTCCGCCGTGAAAAAACCTGTGATCTGCCTGTTCCTGATGACATTGCTGGTGGGCTGCTCGAATACGCGCACCGTTTACGTTCCAGCGCAATGCACGCCAATACCAACGGACCTAACGCAGCCGATGATCGTACCGCTGCCACCAGCTCATTAACATACTGCCAGGCTGTGCTTTGGATTAAGCCGCTGCTGGCCGTTATTGAAAAGGGCAACAACAATTTCGCTGGTATTCGTCAAATCGAACAGGATAGAAAGTGATCTATTTAACGTTCTTACATAAAGCATGGCAGGCAAAGTGCAAGAAAGAATAATAATCAGATGACATGGGTATGTTTTCCTGGTCAACGAACTGATTCAAAATGCTATTATTGTTTTTTCGATTTGGCCTCGGTGGAGTTATGAGAAGAGCAAAAGCTGCTAACAACGCTAAGCATGAAGCAGGACATTGGATCACAGGGTGGATACTTGAAAGAGCAAGTCAAGACCTGGTAATAGCTACCCATGATGTAGGGGACTCATACTGCGAGCGCGTGCCACATCCAGATTTCCTTAACCTTTCCCAGATCAATTGTCATCTTGGGAATCGTATTATCAACTTACTCGGTGGAGCAAAAGCCGAAAGTCTTGTATGTGGTAATTTTAATAACCAGATCTTTAATGATCTCGTTAACAATTACCAAGGAGCGTGGCCGGATTTTTTTATTGCCTCAGAGTTATTCAGATACTACTACAGATCACTCGATCCTTCAGTCCGCCTATCGTTTACCGAAGAATGGGAATCACTTGTTGATAGAACTGAGGCACTAATCAAAAAGTATGAGACTTTTATTAATGATATTGCGGATGAGGTGCTCAACCGTTTTCGAGAAGACCAACCAACTGTAACCATTTCACAAGAGGATGTTTTGAATATACTTACCTCTCGCATATAAAGAGTATTGGTGAAACATCGTTGATAATGCACAACAAGATTCTATAGGTGGAGTGATGGTTGAGCAAAATTATTGGTTTTTTTCATGGAACGCTTTCGATGCTGTAACTTGGGAACATCTACCTGAGTATTCCTATGGCGAAGTATACGCTTGCGATAGCGGGAAAAAACCTAATGAAATTTTTGAGTCATTAATGGCTGAAAAACAAAGTCTACGAGAAAACCTGTGGATACAGTGTATTGCATTTAACAAAATTTAACCGCCTACAGGCGGTTTATTTCTTCTTGATAGCCAACGAATATATCAGCTTTATCCCCCCACGTGGATATGGCCGTCAATATCCCGATGTGGCACTAATAAATGAGAGAATGATTCTCGTTTTAAAAGGTACTCCTGGCGATACTGAACACCGAGGGGGCGAGGACACGCGGGAAACGGCTAGTTTTTTGCATTTTATGGGTTTCATCATCATCTGTTTAACCTCTTGATATTTCAGTCCTGAGCATTTTCAGGATGTCGAAATGACTATTTTTTGTTCACCATCATGGATAACGAACTGAAAAATTTCCGGCTGAATATCACGCAGCTGGCAGCCATTACCGATCTGCACCGCCAGACGGTCGCGAGCAAGCTTGCAAATGTTCAGCCGGCACCGGGCAGCAATCCAAAACTTAAGCTTTATGCCATCACCGATATCCTCAGGGAGTTGCTGACGAGTACCACACCGTCGGAGCTGGTGGACGTCGACAAAATGCTTCCCCCCGATCGTAAAGCCTGGTTTCAGTCGGAGCGTGAAAGGCTCAAGTTTCAGCAGGAAACAGGGGAGCTGATCCCGGCGTCAGAAGTCACCAGAGAATTTTCCTCCATGGCAAAAGCAATGGTTCAGGTGCTGGAGACGTTACCCGACATCCTTGAACGAGACTGCGCCATGACCCCTTCCGCAGTTGTCAGGGTGCAGCAGGTTATTGACGATCTGCGCGACCAGATAGCCCTCAAAGTTGAGCAGGCCGACTCACCAGAACAGGAGGAAATGCCAGAAGAGGAGTAAATCATGCGACAGGCCACGGCAGCGGAAGTCAGGCGTAACGCTTCCGCCATTCTCAAAGCCCCGCGCCGTATGCCTGTGGCTGAGGCGGTTCAAAAATTTATGCGCGTACCTATGGGAGCCGGTAACTCGGTACCGTGGGACCCTGCTGTCGCTCCGTATGTCATAGAGCCGATGAACTGCCTCGCGATGCGTGAATACGATGCGGTGGTGTTTGTTGGACCGGCACGAACGGGGAAAACGATCGGCCTGGTGGATGGCTGGGTTGTATACAACATTGTCTGTGACCCGTCCGATATGCTCGTCGTTCAGATGACCGAAGAGAAAGCGCGTGAGCACTCTAAAAAACGTCTGGCGAGAACGTTTCGTGTCAGTCCTGAAGTGGCGAAACGCCTGAGCCCGTTGCGAAACGACAACAACGTGCATGATCGTACTTTTCTGGCGGGCAACTATCTCAAGATTGGCTGGCCTTCCATCAACATCATGTCCTCGTCAGATTTCAAATGTGTAGCGCTCACCGATTATGACCGCTTCCCTGAGGACATCGATGGCGAGGGTGACGGTTTTACCCTGGCGTCCAAGCGTACCACCACTTTTATGTCCGCCGGGATGACTCTTGTGGAGTGTTCGCCAGGCCGGGACATTCGCGACAGCAAATGGCGCCGAAAATCTCCCCATGAAGCACCACCAACGACAGGCGCGCTTTCGCTGTACAACCGTGGAGATCGCCGTCGCTGGTACTGGCCGTGCCCGCATTGTGGTGAATATTTTCAGCCTGCGATGGAGGCGATGACCGGATACCGTGATGAACCTGATCCGGTAAAAGCCAGTGAGTCGGCTCATCTGCTTTGTCCGCATTGCAGCACCATTATCACCGCAGATAAAAAGCGCGAGCTTAACGGGGTGGGTGTCTGGTTGCGTGAAGGTCAGAGTATTGACCGGGACGGCAAGATTTCCGGTGAGCCGCGACGCTCGCGCATAGCGTCGTTCTGGATGGAGGGGCCCGCAGCCGCGTACCAGACATGGGCGCAGCTGGTGTACAAACTGCTTACGGCTGAGCAGGAGTATGAGGCTACCGGCAGCGAAGAAACCCTCAAGGCGGTTATCAACACCGACTGGGGGCTGCCGTACCTGCCGCGCTCGGCCAGCG